>Ga0208457_1001157_pt1 | contig 20235 bp, 17 predicted proteins | sample June2015DPH_10_1_FD_185513 | JGI IMG/M metagenome (GOLD analysis project Ga0208457, IMG submission 185513) | Peatland microbial communities from SPRUCE experiment site at the Marcell Experimental Forest, Minnesota, USA - June2015DPH_10_150... | ecosystem: Environmental > Terrestrial > Soil >... | reverse complement strand
ATCCTGACATGGGGTGTGTCCTCCTTTCTCATTGGGATTGTATTTAGCCAAAAATCTTCCCAAGAGGATAACACCCCTCTCTCTTTTTACACCAAATATCTTATACCAGCGCCGAAGCATTACCCGTTGCATGGAACGGAAGCTCGGATCGACGAGAACGGAAACAGGATAATTTCCACAAATATCACCTGCTGGTTTACAAACATTGATATCAAGAAGCGCCATGAGGATTTGATTCTCTACAAGACGTACAATCCGCGGGAATTTCCAAAGTACGACAATTACGACGCGATAGAGGTTTCAAAAACCGCGGATATTCCCATGGACTACAAGGGTGTGATGGGCGTTCCTGTGACCTTTCTTGATAAATACAATCCAGAACAATTCGAGATAATTGGAAGCAATCGAGGCATTGACCAAGACCCCAACGGGATTTATGGGCGTGGCTCTTATTTGAATGGGAAAGAGACATTTAAGCGCCTGTTCATCCGCAACAAGAAACCCGCGTAGATGAAAATCGACCTCAAAGAAATCACGATCAAAAAGCTAACCGACGGCTTCGTGGACAATGACGAGCAGGGAGTGGTCGCGTATGGCGGGAAGCTCGACATTCGCCCGCCGTATCAGCGGGAATTCATCTACAAGGACAAGCAGCGGGATGCCGTGATCGATAGCGTGCGCAGGGACTTCCCGCTGAACGTGATGTATTGGGCCGTGCGCAATGACGGTGACTACGAAGTGATCGATGGACAACAGCGCACGCTTTCAATTTGTCAGTACGTGAACGGGGACTTCTCCATCAACGGGCTGGCGTTCCATAACCTGCAAGACGATCAGCAGCAACAGATTCTTGATTACAAATTGATGGTCTATTTCTGCTCCGGGACGGACAGCGAGAAGCTGGATTGGTTCAGAACCATCAACATTGCAGGCGAGGAACACACCGATCAGGAATTGCGCAACGCGGTGTATGCTGGGCCGTGGACCGCCAGCGCGAAGCCAATTTTCAGCAAAACGAATTGCGCCGCTTATGGGCTGGCGAGCAATTACCTGCGGGGCAGCCCGATCCGGCAGGAGTATCTCGAAACGGCGATCGACTGGCACTCGCAGGGAAAAATCGAAGAGTACATGTCGAAGCATCAGCACGACAAGAACGCGACTCCGCTGTGGCAATACTTTCAGAAGGTCATTGGCTGGGTGAAAGCGACGTTTCCGGAGTATCGGCGAGAGATGAAGGGAGTGGATTGGGGAACTCTCTACAATCAGTTTAAGGACAAGGAGTTTGATACGGACAAACTGGAGAAGCACGTTGCAAAGTTGATGCAGGACGACGATGTGGAGCGGAAATCGGGAATCTACCCGTATGTGCTGGATGGGGATGAAAGGCACCTGAACATCCGCGTGTTCTCCGGCAACATGAAGCGGGAAGCGTACGAGATGCAAAAGGGAGTCTGCGTGAAGTGCAAGAAGAAGTTTGCGTTTGAAGAGATGGAAGGCGATCACATCAAGCCTTGGCACGAGGGCGGGAAGACCGAAGCGAAGAACTGCCAGATGCTGTGTAAGGACGACAACAGAAGAAAATCGGGAAGATGAAATGGTCTAACGACCGGTTGCAGCGGACGGTCCGCTGCAACCGAAACGTTATTCTCTATTTCAATCGGAAATCTGCAATCGTTGATCTTAATTCCCTTCAATCCTTTGTAGTTGTAACATTTTTCTTTGCTCAAAGTATTTTCAGGCCCCCGTGTTACTTGGACGGGGGTCAATAGCAATATCCATTAAATTCCCTGGCCTCAATAATTGAGCCGAGAGGCTGTACCTCGCCTCATCAATGGCAAAAATTGTCACCACGCACAAAACACTTGACAAAAAGGTTTATGTCTTATAATTTTTTAGTGTGGATGCAAACCTACCCGCTATCCAATTTTCGCTTGTCATTGGGTTAGTAGGAGACTGCATAAAGACCATATTACCATAGCTAGGTAGCCACAATGAGCGAATGGAAAGCCTTCCTTAGCCGCATTAGCCTTTTTCCGACCGTGCCACCAGCACCGCCGACGCCATCTGCCCTTGATCTGTATCGGCGAATTTGGGGCGAGCCAGATAGTTTTCATAAGCAGCCGAACGCCCTTATGCAAACGGTCGTCGAAGGGAGGCACGGTCACCTGCAAGTCAACTGTTTGGCTCAGCCGACACGAATAGACTTCAATCTTACGGCCGCACCAACTCAGGAGGCACAAACGACGGTGGCACTGATCGATCATCCAATTGAACTTCGAGATGAGCTGAAGCGAATAATAGGCATCTTGGACGAGGGTCTTGTTTCGAACACCGTTTCGCGCGTAGCACTGAATCTGCACTTTCTCAACCTGAAGCCAAGTTACGAAGAAGCCAACAAGGCGGTGACCAAGATTATACCTGATCAATATGGTGTAACAGTTACGGACGAAGAGGACTTTGTATTTCAGATTAATCGGCCACACATGGATGAAGATATTCGAGACGTTAAAATGAATTTCATAACGAGGTGGAGTGTAGAGCGATTCGAGGTTCTAACCATTCCAATTCAAATCGGTGGCGTGCCCGCGGCAGCAGGTATGCTTTCATCCCTTAAACCGGAAAACTTCATCTCAGCCAGCGTCCTTTTCGACAACAATAATACGCCTATTCGCCCTCTCACCGGCAAGGAACAATCCGCTTTGTTGCGTAAGGCATTCGACGCAGCAGTAGAAATGCAGCGTGAAATTGGCCTTAGTATTGAGGGATTTTAACATGCCGAATTTGCTCACCAACATTTACCCACACTCAACAGTAATTCTGGAATCAACTTCGGTACCACGAGAGCATGATCAAGCTAAGCCAGGAGGCCAAAACGTTATACGAAACGATTCTGAATTCACAACCGCTATAACCATATCAGAGGGGCGGATCTTCACAGTGCGGGCCTCAAGCACGGACATTATTGGGCGGTCGGAGCAAATCCAGGAATACCTTGAGCTAGGGGAGGCGCTCAATGAAATGGTCGGACTTGAGGAAGATGACGAATGGAAAATTGACGCGCCAGTCTACACTACTGCTTGTTATATTGCGTCGGAATTAATGGACGCCCTTTATCCAGCGCCCCGCGTATTCAATCACGGACCAAAGTCAGTTGTTTTCAATTGGTCAGTCGGAACCAACAACCTCTATCTAACTATAAGTCCCAATAGAATCTCTGCGCTGCGCTCTTCTCCGGAGCGCATTGAGCGCCGAGTGGACTATTCTTTAAAACAATTAACGAACCCAGCCCTTTTTCTTTCCTTTATTGAAAGTCGTCATCAAGGGCAGGCCTTCACCTTGATCAAGGCAGTAAAGGCAGTATCCGACCCTTCAGAGTTTTTCGACTTACGCCGACATGAGATACAGGCACATCCCGGACAGCGATAGTTTATTTCGCTATTGTATCTATCCACTCTCATTTAAAGGCAAACAGTTTGCGTGGGAAAAACTGGTGCATCTGAAGTACTGCCAGGACAAGGGAACTCTACGCGGGTCCTTGGCTTGGGAACGGTACGTACCTACCACCAAACATGTTCACGGTTATGGCTGCCGGGTAGCATCATACATGAACGATGATCTGCGCACACACGGAAGAAGTCTTGAGAAGAATCGACGCATTTATTGTGGGGCTTATCGACTGAACGGAAGTGCGGTTAGTGCTTTGGCGACCACCAATGCTCTGGATGAGATCTCTTCCTCCGAGGTCGTCCACCATCCAGAAAATGGGGAAATTGCCCATACGGATCTAAGAATCTCTCTTAACCGGGGAGATTTCGATGTAGAGGCTACGAAGACGGCGATCGTGGATCGTCTCTGGAATGCGTGTTCAGGTCCATTAAAGTACACAGATATTTGTGATCAAGATATTAAAACGCACCCCAGTTCAGCCTTAAACACACCACCTGCCGGTCCTTACTCCGACACTCGGTCACAACTTTACCGAGTTTGGAGCCTAATTAGATTTCAGATATGCAATTGGGTTTGGCGTAGCTTCTGCCAAAATGCGACGAAATAATTGGTGATATAACCCCTATTGCGCAAATCCCTTTATGGTCTTTTGGGGAGAAGGGACAAAAAAAATAGTCCATAATAGCTCCTGACAATGCTTTTATTGATGCTCCAGAGGAACTATTCTTCTTTTTTGCCATCCGCCGTTTCGGAAGGCACAAGGCTGGGTTTATATGCGTCCAAAATGGCCTCATCTGCTTCCATCTTTTTTTCGCTCAAAGGATAAGATGCCTAAGTATTAACCCATTTCTTCGATCGCCGGACGCATGGGTTACCTCCCCGTTCCTAAAGAGATACCGATACTTCCCAGTGCCTAGTTTCAGTAGTTTTGGGGAGCCAGCCATACCATCCAAACTTAAAGTCTCAATGCCACTATCTGATTCATTAACGAAGCTCCGTCTAATGCAATAAATCCTTTCCCTTTCCATTTCCACTTTATTCCGAATTTCCTTAAATGACTTTTATACCAATTTCGTATAAGCTTAATACTCAAAACAAGCTTGAAATATTGTTCTTTGCTTTGATAAGCCTTCCAGGTTAATAGATTCCTTGAAGATCCCCAGAACCGTCCTACATCTTCAAACCCCTCTGGTGGATTCTTTTGATCCAACTTTTTTATGTAGCTCGACAGATACCCGTATAATTCCCCTTTTGACCTAATCGAACTTATCCCTGTTCCTGCCCTTAGATGCTTCTCATCCCCCGATCCAACTATTTTATACCACCTCCCCGCTATCTCTTCCTTAGGAATGAAATCTGACACGATAACATGATAATGTGGGGCTCCCCTCGCTTGAAATTCAAGAACCCAAACGCATTTGACTCCCCTACTCCTAAGGAATTGAAGAAATGCGTTCAAATGCCTTTTCGTGACCCTCCCATTACACGGGTATTCTTCTGGATAGGTCAATGTAATGAAAGCTTTCCATATGTCCTCTGAATTCCGTACCAAGTGTCTCAGCCGTCTCGCGGACCTCCAGGAGAATTTTATAATCTTCGATCTTTTCGCCCTTCGCCTCTCCTTCTCTTCATCCGTCAGGAAATTACTATCTCCTATACGCGAGAATTTCAGCCGAACGTCTCTCTTAAAGACCTCCGCTGTCAATTCAAAAAACTGTCTACTCCGTTGTTTCAAAGGGTGCATCTTATTCCCGTGCTAATCCCGTGCTAATGTTGAAATAAAAAAGCGTAAACAAACGCTTCAACACGCCCATTTACGCTTTCTCATCTCCTTGATTATTTTTACTTTCTTTGTCTAAATCGCCTTTTTCAGAATTACCCTTTTCCTCCTCATATCCGCAGTGTCCGGGGTTCAAATCCCTGCACCGCCACCAATTATCTCAGGTGCTTAGGCAGGGCATGGGGTTCCGAGAGTTAGGGCTGAAGTAATATTGAAGTAACCAGATCATCTCTTTCTCTTAAGTTCCTTCTAGTCTCGCTCAATTCTTATCTTTCTTCTGTAATATTCTCTCCGCTTTTCTTTCTCAATTTCAGGCTGCGATCTCCAGAGTTCTCTGGAAACCATGATCCAGGCGCACATTTTAGAACAAAACCGCTTTTCCTTATTGGACCTTTTGAGGAAATACCAATTCCCCCACAATCCTCACATTGGCATCTTTGAACGAGGTTTATAGGGAATTAGGTAAAACCGGTTATGAAATCAAAAACAAGCTTGTCTTCAACTTTAGAGAAAAACAAGGATAATATTCAAAAACGCCATGGGCTGATTTTTAGCTTTAAATCCGAATTGTTATACCCTTTTTGCCTCTTTCTTCAATTCTAAATTTGCCAACACTCTAAGTTATTTTTATTTTTGAATATTAGCCAATTTTATGAGGCACCGTAATCATACAAATAATGGCTATCAAAAAATTAAAATATGGTACGTTAATTGCAGAAAATAATTGAAAAGCTGCATAAAATAACAAAATTTAGCATATTAGGATAAAATTTGTGGAGAACTCTTCCAATTCCAACGTTCCGGTAGAAACCCCCAATGGGAAGATACAAGGGATAACCGAGATAAGGCAGATGACAATAGCGTCCCTGATTGCACGAGGTTTTTCTGTCAAATACGCCGCCAAGAAGCTCAAGATGTCAGAATCACGGATATACCACTTGTTATCCGACAGAGACTCTCTCCTCAACACTGAAATTAAGCGTATTTTGACCGAGCTGTTCGCGGCCAGTGATCGACGCTTGATAAACCTTTACAACAATGTTCTGCAAAAATTGGACACTATGCTTTCAAGCTCTGATGAAGAAAAGCAATATCGAGCCATGGACCGGATTATAAAAATGTTTTTTGCAAGGATACCCAAAAATGTAATGATACAACAATATTTTGGCGATCAGCTACAACCTCAACGAGAATTCACTATGGATGACTATATCCTGTTTTCGAAAAAATTAGAAAAGATCACTCTGGAAAAGCGGAAGGAGCGGGGATTACCTCTGTGGCCGGATTATTTAATAGAGGACATTATTTCGGAGGCGCTGAAGGAGCGGGGGTTGCCTGAGTTGCCGGATCATTCCATACAGGACATTATTTCGAAGGTGCTCAAGGAATCGGGGTTGCCTGAGTTGCCGGATGATAAGGCTAGTTCTCATTCCGCTTCAGAGGCTAATGCTCATTCTTCTCAAGAAAATTCAAGTCCAGGCAATTCAGCTCAAGATACTCCTTCTCAAGATGTGCCTTCTCAAGGATTCAACGAATTTCTTAAGCAACTAACATGAATGGGATTTCCTGCAGTTTGAGCGACACACTTACCTCGGTTAAAATTTAACGTAGATTTGCGGAGGGTTACTTCAAATTATTGAGAGTGCAAGATAAAAAGGATTTAGCAGAAGGCGATATACGTATGCCCCTTCCGAATAATTGCAACTTAAATAATATTCGAGTAAAGTCAATGCAAATTTTTAAAAAAATTATAACGGCGGGGATTTTATCGCCTGTTGATCCCCTGAAAGATAGACCTCAAGTTTCCTCATTGCCTCTCGACCGTCATTCAGATCGATCCGGTTGTAGCGCTTGAACATAGCCATGGTCTTGTGGCCCGAGATAGCCATGATAACGCTAATATTCACTCCCGCCTTTCGCATATTCGTGATCGCTGTATGGCGGAAATCATGAAAGCAGAGCCCCTTGATACCGGCGCGTTTGCATGCTCTCTGAAACCCTTTTCTAAAGTTACCCAGGAGATTCCCTCTTTCGGTAGTAAATAGAAATCCTTCTGGATCTCTTTTCTGCTGCCTTGTCAAATGATCTCTCAGAAGCGCCCCAATCAAACTGCAAAAAGGAATTTTTCTCCCTACCCCACTTTTTGTTTCGCCATCGTAAAGCTCAACATACCCCTCTTCCGTCCCATTTTCATCAAAATGGATCTGTCTTTCTCGAAGACTCAATATCTCGCCTTCCCTCATTCCAAGGTAATACCCTAATGACAGGATCAGGGCATATTGTGGAAGCTGGTTCTTTAAGATCTCGAACTCTTCTGGCGAAACGATTCGATCTCTCACATTTCTTTCGGGCAGCAAGGGGACTTTCCAACAGGGATTTTTCTCAACCATATCGTCTCTGATAGCTAAATTGTAAATCCTCTTAAGCAGAGTCGTGAAACGATTGACAGTTGCTGGTTTGTATGGTCTTCCTCTTTTAGATGAAGTTTCCAACATCCGATCTTGAAACGTCTCAATATCGGTGGGCTTAATTTCTCTTGCAGGCCGTTGCCCAAAATGTTCCCTGAGAATTCTACCCATTTCAATATCTCGCAGGTAAGTCTTTTTCCTCTTGGCCTTCGGGTGTTCTAAATACCACTCCAAAAGTTCCCCAAATGTGTATTCTTTCTTAGCTTCCAGCTTTAAGTGTTTCTTCCTTTCCCATTCAACCAACTTTTGCTGATAAACCCGTTTTGCCAACGTCTTTGAACCATGAACACTGCAGGTTGTCCAAACAGCCTTGCCGGTGATTGGATCGATACGATATGGATATTGGACAATATAAGATCCATAATGTTTCCCCCTTTTATCCTTTCTACGATAAACACCCACTTTTTTTCCTTTTCTTTACACAGAAGAACTCTCAAGACGCGATTTGGGATGATCACCCCTTTTCTCAGGAAGAATCATCTTAAATACTAAGGTTTGTTCCGGTTACTTATTGTTTCTCCCCCTTGTAAACCACATTGATTGAGAAAATCATTCACTTCCTCCTTCTCCCACTTCAAAAGCCCAAATACTTTCTTATAAGGAATGGGAAATTTTCCTCTGTTTATCTTGTTATATATAGTCTGCGGTGAAAGGCCTATGTATTCCGATAATTCTTTGACACTTAAAAGACGCTTTTCCATGTTGAAACCTCCATTTCAAAAAGCTGTTCTCGCTTTCTCAAGAACCTCACTTCTGTGAATAAAGAAACTATAAATTAACCACCCCGAACTCCTTCCCCATGGTGATGGATTACCCAACCCTCCACTCATTCCTAAAAAAGAATCTCTTAACTTCACTCTACGTTTACCTGTAGGCTTGTCACTAATTAATCAAAACCGAAACTAAGTTCCCTCCCCTACCTTCTTTTTTACGTTGACTTTTCATGGAACCCTTTGTATAAATTGGATGAAAGGCAACATCATTCTATTCTAAGACAAAATCATTAATGTAGTTATAATTATATAATTATGATTATATAAATGTCAAGAGGAATGTTATGAAGCTGCCAACACTAAAATGCAATCGTTGCGGTCATAAGTGGTTTCCTCGCAGCCCAAAGGAGCCTGAACGGTGCCCTGCGTGCAACAGTCCTTACTGGAACAAGCCGAGGGTTAGGAAGTTAAAGAAACCTTGAAAATATATTGCAGTAACTTTGATGAAAAAATAGGGTATTTTAAAGTAAAAAACGGTAATAAAAAGTAAGGGAGAAAATTTTATAACTTATTGATTATAAAACAATTTATTTAATAATATTCCCATCTTGCCGGTTCGCTGGGTTCAAACTCCAATACTATACATTTTGAACTTTCGTTTAATAAATGCCCCCAAAAATACCCCTGGAATATGTTAATCGTGGGAGACAGACCATAAAAACTAAACAAAAGTACTCCTTTTGTTTATTCTATTTTCGGCTTCATCTCAGCTTATAAATCATCATTCCCTTTTCTGGGTTCCGTTAAAAATTTATAACTTTATTATATCAAATTTTTGATAAATCGTAAATTATTTCATTGGGTTATATTCGTTTATTTGAAATATAAGGGGAATAGAAAGAAGAACATTATTTTTACATCAAGCCAGGCAATTGGGAAGTCTCTCCGAGCATCAAATGTTCATGTTTCCTTATAGTGCTTAAAGGCTTCGAGTATTATGGAGAACATCTTGGCTTTTTCTTCGGCTTTGTCGAAGTAAGAAGCAAATCTACCGAGTCCTTCCGGAACATGAAGTAGAGGAATCCATTGTTCATTCCATACCCTCTCTTGAAACATAGGACACTTATTGGGGGAGGTCTGCATTTATAATAGGTTATAAATCAAGGAGATTTCAATATGGATAAATCTGACAAAACACACCAAATTATTTCTGTTCTGATGAAAGAGGCACGTCATTCCATGGATCATGATCATTTTGAAGATGCCGTATTGAAATTACAGCGCTGTTTTCAATTAGAAGATGAACCGGAATGGAGAGCAACCATTCTCAATGAACTCGGTTACTGTTTCTTGAGATTGGGATGGTTTGAGGAGGCTGTAAAGGTTTATAAAGAATATCTCAAGCTCCTCCCATCCGATAATGATGGTAGATTCTTCTTGGCCAGTGCCTATGCGTCCCTAAAGTGGACAAATGACGCTATTGAAGAATTGAGGACTATCTTATCCACCGATCTGAATGATGTTCTTGCTCATCATGATCTCGGGTTATGTTATCGGGATTTGGGATGGATGAAAGAATCTCTAGAGGAGATGAAAATCGCCAATGCTAAGGCCATGATTTATGGTAATCCCGAAGAAAAAGAAGTCGTAAAAAGCAGTCTGGTAAACCTTGAACAAGAAATCGAAAATGAAGATGAGGACGGATCTAAGGAGGCATTTCTATTTTTTATTTTGCTGATAGTGATTAATAAGGGAAGGAAGCTGAAGCTCCGAAAACTCCTAAAAGATCGAAGATAATCGCGGTGTACAAAGAAACTTCTCCCAAGTGCGGCTGGGAGTATCCGATTCCTTTACTTTAGTAGAACCAAACGTCTCCAAAAACTGCTAGCCTTCCTCTTGCTTGTCACTATCGATCTTCAAAAATAGCTTGTGAATCCAGTTTTCCAATAAATGCCCCTTCGGTAATCCAATATGTTCAGCTTGGTCATCCAAAGCTTTTTGCCATTCCGGTTCGGATTGAGGGCTATTACGTCCTGAGCCACGGAGATCCCCTAAGAAGTAAATAAAAAGCAAATGGGAAGGGATTTTTTGCTGATGTAAAAAATGCAGAGCAGCTATCCTGTTTGCAACTTGGTAATAATCTTTCATCCAATCAATTTCACTCGGAACCCCGATAGCATTCTTTACGATCTCAAATGCACCTTTAATCCTTTTGATGCTCTCTGGATCTTTTGCTTGACAATTTGTTTTTGTCTCTTCAATATGTGCTTTTGCCTCAACTAACAAAAGCTCCCGAATCTTGTCGGAACTGACCCAACCTACTGCGTCCCAATTGTGGATACCCCTGCCAGCAGGCCAGAATTTCTCCCATTCCGCCTGAGCAGCTTTGTTATTTTCTAAAAATTTCATACCTTTAAGTTCCTCATCTGGCCACATCTCACCTTGTTTAAAATTGAAATCAAGCCAATCTATTTTTGAACCTTCACGTTTAATTTCTGATAGGACAGCAACATCAAAGGCTTTCCTATGGCGACCCATCCATCTAAGCAAGTGACATTCACTACCGTATCCATATCCCATTTTGCCCATAAATTAAACTACCTCCAGATGATTACTTATAACTTTTTATTTTCATGATTCTTAATTTGAAGCAAGTTCTTTACCAGAATTTTTCTGTCCCAGAGTTCCACTTTGTTCCGTGAAGCGAGGGTTTTTGCCTGGTTGGTGAAATAACTATTCGTGACAACCATCGCTTTGTCACAATTGTAGTATCCTTTTGATGCCACAGCCTCTTGGACTGCCTTTATACCTACTTTATTCTTATACCTTTTTGCCTGAATGACTGTTTTGACACCCTTATTGGTTGCAACAAGATCCGCTCCATAATCTCCAATGTATTTCGTACGTTCGACTTTATATCCGAGCTTCTCAAATAAGACTTTGAGGTACTTTTCAAAGGTCTTTCCATCCATTTTATCAATTTCCCCTACTCCGGACTTAGCCAATCTTTGCTTTTCCAAAAAATAAAAGAGGATTCTGCCAATCAAGACAAGACCAAGAATTAACCAGACATACCACATCTGTGCTAACCCGGTTAAAAGAGCCTTGGCAGAATTAAGCTGCATGATGCCTCTTCCTGGGTATGAGGAAACTTTGAATGTGTCTCCATGCTCAATTAAGTTGACTGAAAAATTCAGTCAGGCATTATGGTCTTGCTTTGATCTTTCTGCTTTTTCAATATGAGCCTTGCGCCATGTGCTATGCATGTCTTTGGAAACTGCCAACTTTTTTATGGATGACACCTTCGTTCTAAAGTTTATTGTTTAGGTTTGACCCCGCGTCCTTTTCTCTTGAACCCTTCTAACCACTATTTCTGTGCGGTTTGAAGGTTTAGAGGTTAAAAAACCGCCTCGCCGTCCCTCTTCATAAGGAGGTTTCAAACCCTTGGATGTGTACTGAGCCTCGGTCGGATCTAAGATGTTACCTTGGTCATCCTGTAACCACCAGTGGACGCTTCCCTTATCATACCTATCCCTACCCCTGCAAGGCTTATAATTTGAATAATTATCCATATTGTATTTCTTTAAGAGATAATATAGGGCTTCTGTTGCCACATAGCAGTGTCCAAACATTGGATTATTCTTATCCCACCCCTCCCTGTATTTCTTTTTAAGAAGGTCAGGTGTTAATGACATTTGGATAGCCTTGATAAGTTCGTTGATTGTCATTTAAGGACTCCTTTGATAAGTTCAACCAATTTTTTGTCTTGAACCATACTAAAGAAGAGGCGGTTTGCACCGGACGCATGCTGAATGGGGAGCACGTAAACCTCTTGCCCTAAAACTTTTATTTTGGGGATACTCCGTTTACTTATGATCGACTCCAGATGGGTGCTCAGATTATCATTCCGGTTTTCTCCAAGGGAAAATTGATAGAACGCCTTTCGGCTTTTTTCTCCCATAAGTAGGATTAGCTTTGGCTTGATAAGCCTAATCTCCTCTTCCACAAACCCTTGACCCGAACATTTTTTTATCGCCTCCTTATCGGGTTCCCGGTCCCTCCCATTGGCCTCCTTGCCAGGAAAGCATTGTGTCAATTCGGTGTTATAAACAGAATAGTAACCTTTCTTGCATTGAGGAATTAAAGATCCAGAAGATAGACGGATTTCCGTTGGTGGGTATACTGTGCGCCCAAACAGATTGAGAAAACGTTCTAAGTTTTTACCCGTACTACCCAGGTCTCCTTTTAAGTTAAAAAAATTCACGCCACTCATTCTCAATTGGGTTTCAGCTAAAGATTGGGAAATGATAAATATGTCCATTCCCGGATAAACTCCTTCTGGTCTGCGAAAAGCCTTCTCGGGATCCATGTTCGGGCATATGTGGCAGTCGGCGATTCTTGAGTAAAGCTGGAGGAGTTGATCCTTAAACATTACATCCCTATACAAAACGACTTCCCAATTCATTTTTTCACTCAGGCATAATTTTTACTTGACATAGCCAACTTTTTTATGGATGACACCGTATCCTTATCTCTTTGATTTTTTGTAGCCCCATTCTCGAAAAATTATTAAGAGCGATAACACTCCGAATAATCCCGCACCGGCTGCAATTAAAAGCAATCTTAGACTGGGGTGGATGGCCTCATTCTTAATGTCATAAGTGACAATCAAATTCGCAATCACAGTCGCGAAAATCATAATATTTAGGAGAAATAATATGTAATTCATTTTTGTTTGCAGCCATGACGATTCGAGACTGATTGAATCGGCATAATAGCTTTGAAGATAATTCAATTGGTAATTAACTTCTTCGACTGTTTCGTTCCCCTGACATGCCTCCCACACCCCATTAAATATTTTTTGGGTGGTGGCATCATCCACTGCCACAGTCCTCGGAGATGATTCATTTAAAAATAGTTGCAATTGAAGGCGTTCATTACGAAACCGTTTTAGATCTTCTCTTGGATTTTTTGTTTCGGTATTTTGGCATTCAAACATTCTATCTGCTAATCTATCGACGTAATTGTTAAGGTTTGCATAAAAGAGTATAGCCAGACGGTAAATCCATTTTACTCTCTCCAGGATATTAAAATAATTGGAATCGTCAGTCTTGTAGTCAGCATCAAGGATGGCAACCGTCCCATCCATCCCCTCCACTGAGGCATGGATTCCGGGAATGGATATATAGTCTCGATCTTCCTTAACTGTCTCGCCAGAGAAAGATCCCATCATGTCTTTTACCTGTTGTCCATTTAGTAACATCCCCTCCTTCCCGGCAGTTTTCACAATCAATGCAAAATGGTAAATTTCAGTCCATCCGCACAACGATTCCTCTCCCGCTCCTAAATTTCCTTTCTTGCCACCCTCCCCAAGCATATCCAGCAGTATCCTCGAACTTCGATCCCAGTTCTCAAATAACGCGGTTTTAAACTCCTGTTCGTTATCCTTCATTTCCACTTTAATCTTGTATTCAGTAAAATAAATATGACTAGATATTTTTTCGGCCAAATCACTCAGAGATCTAATATCTTCTTCCTTTCGAACATTTACTATAAAAGTAAAATCTTCTGCTCCCAGCCCCCAGTCATAGTACCATACGGTTTCTTCTACCCTAGTCACTTCGAATGATTTTTCATTTCTGAGTAGATCCTTTACCCACAAAATCAACGGACCTGTGTCTTTCGACCTTCCTTGCAAGAATACGGATTTCCTATCCTTTATTGTCTCGGGGGCGTCTTCGGGAAAAGATACACAGCTCCAATTGTAGCTCGGGATCTCCGCATTTAGTTTCTCAGCCCACCCAGGAAATACTTTCTCTCGTTCGGAGCGCCTCATTGGAGCAATATCGAAACCTAGCCGAAAAGGAACTGTAATGAATATCTCTACCTCTCGACTCAAGCAAATAGGGTCCTGGAGCATGGCTTTTCCCTCCTATTTTAGACTGATTCAATTCATAATATGATGAGAAACTTTCTTGAAAGATAAGAATTAATTACCGATGCCCGCCCCCAGAGCCTTTATTAAAAACATGACTAAAAAATTCAGTCAGAAGCATTGAAGTATTTAACTACAAAATTTAGTCAGGTGTTACTCAATGGCTTGATGACCCTTGACTTAATATCTTGCCTTAACCTTTCACCTATGCTCTAATTTCTACTTCGGTCGTCATTATTTTTGCTATTTATTTCCCTCTCCACTCGATATATTCGGTGGACTCAAGTCAATTCTGAGTTCACGAGCGACCTTCGGTATGTCTGATGCAGGCAGATTCGCGAGTAAATAAGCAAGAAGATCTTCTTGCCGTGTTTGTCCGAATACCATTCTGTATACTACGAGAGAACGACGTAGCGCAGCCATCCTCTCGAGTTCACGACTTAGAGGTAATGCTGGTACATGGCGCTCAATCTTTGCTCCGTTTTCCAATGGAAATACCCAAAAAGGTACTAAATCTGAAGCTCCCGTATTTCGATTAATCTTTCCTACATTAAACAGCACTTCCCATGGATTAACCTCACTACTGTATGGCGTTATAGCGCCATATTTGGCTGAAAGGTTTTTCCGCACAGCATGTCCTTTGTACCGGTGAATGCGACCCTCGCGTTGTTCAAGATCAACGGGGTTCGAAGGAAGGTTCCAGTGGACAATTGCATGGCAATACGTATGGAAATCAAGTCCTTCCTGCCCGACTGATGTGGTTGCGAGTACAAAAGGCCAAAAAGGTGAATTAAATGCTGTGCGTACCTGATCTGCACGGGTCATTTCCTGGCTGTCTTCAACCTTTTCCTCACCAAATCGAAGAGCAAATCTGGCGCGTATTCCGCGACCTTCGCACTTAACTTGGCAGGTTAAAGGGTCAATATCTATATCATCCACACCTAAATTTGATGTACGAAGGGTAAGTGCGTCACATATTACTTCAGAAAGCTCGCTTGCAGTTTCTGCCGGAACCTTGTCAATAAGACCCAGTGATTCGCGAAGGACATGAGTGTATTCATCAAGTGTTGCTTGAATGCCTCCATTTACACAGTATTCGAGAACCCTCCGCCAGTATGGCTCTTCGCGATTCATCCCTCTCAGTAAGGCCATCACTTCGGGTAAGTTGAATAGATAGAGAAAAGATCGGGCTATCTGTGCTGCACTATCCCTTACCTCTTGAAATAACAATTTGCTTGGTCCGCCAGTCATTCGAGAAAGGGCTCTCAATGCAGTAACGCCAAAGCCACCTAAAGCCATTTGTCCAAGAACCAATCCGAGGTCGGGTGGAGAACGTCCAAGAGAAAGATTTCCTGCCATGTACTTATGGACGAGATCAAGTGCTTGCTTCAGGTGGGACGACCAATGGGTCTCAAATTCTTCTTTCTCTCCTTCATCCTCCTTCCCGGACCATATTGCCGCGAGATTTGGACGTTCAAACCACTCAATGGTTTCTTTGCTATTAGAAAAGAGATCCAGAATAATCGGCGCGGCCCAATACCACGACTCGTCTACAGAACCGGATTCTGACTGATTAATTTTAATTCCTATGAGCATCTCTTCAATACGTTTACTAAAGCGATCTAACAGATACTCGATAGTAGGAATTTCACTTTTCTGATTTTCGTTGAGTATTGATGTCAAAGGGTCGAATTCGTGGGCAAGGGTTACACATGGATAAATGAGTCCAAGTACTGGCATCCCTGTAGGTCGATCATCGCTGAGGGCAAAACGAAGCAATGGGCGTCGACGCTTTCGAGCTTCAATTGTGTTTTCAGGGTTCTCCTCGAAAGAGCAAATCATGCGGCGTTCAGCATCATAACTTACAAGACTCGCTATAACTTTCGGAACAACTTTCCACGAAGAAAAGACGAGGCGCTTGGTAAATTGCTTCAATGCTGGTTCTGAGAATGGGTTTCCAAGCTGATAGTAAGACAAAGATGGAGGTATCCATAGCAAACGCCAGACTCCCAAATCTACAGTATCGGCTAGCAAACCGCGAAGACGAGCATTGTCTGGGTCAACCTTTGAATAATTAAAGATATCCTTCGTCAGGCCCATTGGCGCGGACCGTTTCCACCCTCATCGGTTCGTTGAAGAGGGTTCCAGTGATGATTTGGCCGGGGTTAAGGATTTTTTCACTCACTGATCTTCACCTTTCAATTGTTCTGGGGGACTCTCCTCGAGCCGTAGCTTACAAACATTTTTTCAGCCAATGCGACGCCATTTTTCAAAATATTTCTCTCAGCTCATCCAAGTTCTTTGCTCCTAATAGATCTTTCTGGGCAGCTCTTAAATCTTCAAGAGATGCAATCGCTGGCATAGTAAGCTCCTTTAACCTAACTTTAAAAAACAAAAGCCCATTCCTTTGAAGAATAGACTTTTTGAGCAAACCTATTAAATAAATTTTTCATCATCCCCATCTAAGTTGCACTCAATATACCAAAAATAGAAATTTATGACAATCTTCAGAGAATTTTGTGTGCCATAGCCAACTGCATAGCCCAAAGCGCATGGCGCATAGCGTAAGGCCTTGAAAATTCTGTTATGTCAACCGAAATTTCAAGGTTATTATTTTATGGATCTCCGGGCAACAATTTGACAGAAACTGGTTCCATCAAATGAAGAAAGAAGAGAATGACCTCCTTGGGAGCTAAACCAAAAATGGTTTTGATAGCATCTGAATAAACCCGAGCCTGTGGTTTGTAATGGTCCACTTTTAAGTTTAGATCATCCTTTCCTACCAGATCCGTCTTAAAGTCTAGAACCACCAGCCCATCCCCTTCCTTAAAAACTACGTCCATCACTCCTTCAAAAATGGTCCCATTACTCTTAAAAGTAAATGGAACTTCTTTTTGGTAGCTGCTTGATTTAATTACACGCTGGAGGATCGGAGAATTAATTGCTTCCCTTACCATCTCCCCTGCCCTTTTTATCATGGGTCCTGTTGCCCCAAGGCCTTTCCCTTCTATCTCTGCCATCTTCTCAACCAAACCATGTTGGCTCCAGTCTACCTTCTCAAAAAGTCGATGAACAAGTTTTCCAAAGATAGCTCCTTCACCGCCGGTTACTGAAGAGATCACCCACTCATCATCTTTTTCAAATTCTGAAACCTTCTCCGTGGCTGTGGTGATTGGACGTCCCACTCCTGCCTGCTTCTTTAACTCCTCCTGTGCCTCCTTCCATTTCTCCCTTTGAGATAGCACTAATCTCGAAGCCTCCCCTGCTTTCATTTCAGGGTTTAACGGTGATCGGAAGGGAGGTGTTTCTTCGGGTTTAAGTTCAAGCTTGTTCGTATCATAAAACATCATGTCTTCGTTCCACTTTCCAAATGAGACTTTATCAGGCACGGTTAGGTACGGTTGAACATAGCCCAAATAACTTTCTTCGGGGACCTGCTTCTCCCCTTTTTTCTCCTTCACCCAGTAAACAGGTAAAACCAAGAAGTCCCTCGCCCGCGTCATCCCCACGTAAAGAACACGCCGCTCCTCTGCATCTCCACGCTTCTCCTCCCACTCACTCATCTCTTCATAATTCCTTGTCCAGAAACGGTTCTTTTTATCGCCTACCTTAATGGCGATTCGTTCTCCATTTCGGTCGATGATGAAGTCTTCACGCCCACCTCCTTTATGGGCAAGGTCTGCAAGGATGACCACAGGGAATTCCAGTCCCTTGGCTCTGTAAATCGTTAAAAGGCGAACGAAATTATCACCCCTTTCAAGCGTGGGGGGTTCTTCCTCTTCAGCCTCTTCTTCCCTTCTTTCAGAAAGCCAATGGACAAAGCCCCTGAAACTGAGCATCCCCCTTTCATCCAAAGCACGGGCAACATCGCCGATCTTCATGAGATTCGCCACCCTCTGCTCCCCCTGTGGCTTTAAGAGGAAGAGAACCAATCCGCTCGTAGCCTCATAGAGTCTCTTCAAAAGAGCAGCAACACTCGCCTGATTTCGCATCCCGTGGAGTTCTCGAAGGAGATGGAAAGGCTCTTCCAATGCTGTCCCCCGAGCCTCTTGCAAGTAATTCAAATTCCCTCCCCTGGCATGAAACATAAACAGCTCTTCATCAGAGATCCCGAAGAAGGGCGAACGCAGCGCCGCCACCAGAGCAACCTTGTCGTTAGGGTTATCAATTGCCTGAAGAACAGCAAGTAGCTGCTGAACCTCCTGGCGCTTGTAGAAATATTTTCCACCGACGACCCGGTAGTCCACTTCATAGGATCTCAAAGCTTCTTCCAGGGGATTTAAGGGAGTGTAGGTCCTCATCAGGATGGCAATATCCTTGAACATGACAGGACGGAAGGATTGATCAGAGTCGTCCCACACCTGCCACTTCCCTTCACCAACCAGCTTTTGAATGAAAGAGGCGATACAGCGGGACTCCCATAAACGGCAATCGTCAACCCTTTCCAATACAATATTTTCATTTCTTGGGGGATAAAGGAGCACGATGCCGTGTTCGGGTGGGACAGTTTCTTTTTTACGGCCAAAATGGAGTGGGACGTATCCTGGTTGGTATTGACCATCCTCCGGAGGCTTTATCAGATCCTGAAAGATCCTGTTCACCACACGGACAATAGAAGGCGCGCAGCGGAAATTCTGAGAAATGTTAAGAAGGCGGCCTTCCCCCATCCGCTTCTTGGCTTCTTCATACATTTCAATGTCAGCACGACGGAATCGGTAGATGCTTTGCTTGGGATCACCTACGAGAAAGAGACGCTTCGGTGAAACCCGAACATCCTTCCACTCTTTCGCCTTCCCCTTTTCCTCCTCTGAAAGGAAAAAGACGATCTCTGCCTGAAGGGGATCGGTATCCTGGAATTCGTCCACCAGTAAAAATTTGTAACGATCACGAAAGTATTTCCGAACTTGTGGATGTTCCTTAAGCATACTTCTGGCAATGATAAGAAGATCGTTAAAGTCGAGGAGGTTTCGTTCCCGCTTAGCCTGTTCATAGGCCTTGATATAGTCGGTTAACCGCTCTGCCAGTGCCGCCATAACAGAATCAGCGATGGTGGATCTGACCTCCTCATGGACCTGAAAGAGTTGATCCATCTCTTTTCGAACATCTTCAAGATGTCCTTTGCTCTCCCAGTTCTTCTGGTTTCCCGGCTTAGAAGAACCAATATAGATCTCTTTAAAGATAAAGATCCCTTTCTCTTCCTGGGGGAGTGATTGTAACTTGAGAAATTGCTCGTTCAACTGGTCAATTTTTTGGGCGGCTTTGTCTTCGTCCGGATTCTTGCAATATTTCTTCAAAGGGCTCAGGGAATTGACACTTTTCTGAAACGAATTTATGAATTGCCCAATTGCCTTCTCCACTTCTTCAAGGGAAGGAGGAGATGGCAGATACTGCAACACATCATGGTTTCCCAACACGAATTGGCTGACCTTGCGTATCTGTTCCGTGGTGATCCCAATGAGCACGGCATGGCGCAAGGCGAGGTCGTTTGCATCCATCTGCTTTTCCAGCCACCTCTCCCAAACTTCAGTCTGGACGAGAGAGGAAGTCAAGTCATCGGCAACTTCGAAGTTGGGGTCGAGCCCTGCCTCGACCGGCCGCTCCCGCAGCAAAGAACCGCAGAAAGAGTGGATCGTTGTCACCTGCATCCGCTCCAAATCAGAAATGGCCTCGGAAATTCGCTGATATTCGTCAGAATTTGCCTCATTCGAAAGAGCTTTCTCCAGTTCCTGGCGTAACTTCACCTTCAATTCTGCTGCGGCCTTTTCCGTAAAGGTAATCGCTACGATCTCTTCCAGGCGTGCATCCCCTGCCCTGATCAGATTGATAATGCGGGTGACAAGCACAGTTGTCTTCCCTGTTCCAGCGGCTGCCTCAATGATATAGCTTTCAGAA
>Ga0208457_1001147_pt1 | contig 20381 bp, 20 predicted proteins | sample June2015DPH_10_1_FD_185513 | JGI IMG/M metagenome (GOLD analysis project Ga0208457, IMG submission 185513) | Peatland microbial communities from SPRUCE experiment site at the Marcell Experimental Forest, Minnesota, USA - June2015DPH_10_150... | ecosystem: Environmental > Terrestrial > Soil >... | reverse complement strand
GTTCTACCCTTCCGATGCGGGTCGCTCTAGTGGAGCACCAAGCCTTGATGGAATCCTCTTGTGAGATCCTTCCCTAGGAGAGTCTAGATTAATGGCGCAAATGGAATACTCCGGAAGGGCCTTGCCGCTTATATAGCAAGAGACCAAGAAGAGAAAAAGGGAAGAGACTGAAAAGAGGCAGGGCCTGGGAGAAGCGTTGGGGCAAAGGGAATACTGCGGAGGGTACCAACGGAAAACAGGAGAAAACGGTGCGAGCGGCCGGGGGGGATTTGGCGGGGGTCTTTAACAGAAGTGAAGAGAAAAGGGAGAAAAGGAAAGGGGTGGGACCAACCCACCCCTTTATCAGTGGCTGCGCCTGTTCTTACCCTTTTATGATCCGCGGGAGTATCATCTGGTGCTGCGGGCAGATCGACGCCGGGTTCTGGTAGCAGCAGTTGGCAAAGACCACCAGGTACTTCCGAAGGTCCGTCATCTTGACCACCTCGTCCACCAGCCCCATTTTAGCGCAATAGGCCGGCCTCGACTTGTCGTAGTACTCCTTGACCGTCTTGTTCATCTGCTCGATCACGGGCTCCAGAGACTTCCCTGCGTCCTTCTCCTTGACGAGCCTCCTGGCAAAGCTCGCCACCGCGGCCGTCTCGCCGTGCATGACGTAGATTTCCGTGGTCGCAGTCCCGATCGTGAAGGCGTTGTTGTTGTTCGCCTGAGGCCCGGCCATTATATAGTGGGCGGCAGCCGTGCCCTTCCTCAGCACGATGGCAATCATGGGGCTGTCGTTCGCCTGCTCGATGGAGTAGATAAGGGATTGGCCGAGGCCGAGAAGCTCGGCCTTTTCCGCATAGTCGCCCACGTCGATGCCCGTGGTATCCTGCACCCAGACCATGGGCACCCTGTCCCTGCCGCAGAGCGTCACGAACTCGTTGACCTTGACCAGTCCTTCCCTGTAGAATTTGCCGCCGATCGCGGGATAGGGCGCGTACTGGGGATATCCCTTGGGCATCATGCCCTGCTTGTTTGCCACGACGCCGATAAGAAACCCGTCGATCTTGACCAGACCCGTGTAGAGCTCGGGTCCGTAGTCGGGCCGGAACTCCATGTGCTCGCTGCCGTCGACAAGCCTTGAGAGGAACTGGTAGACGTCATAGGTCATCTTCTGGTTGAAGGCAACGATATTGTAGAGGTCCTCGGCGGCAAAGGCCGGCTCGGCAGGCTCCGCAACCCTGAAGAACTTGCCGTTGTAAGCGGGCAGGTAGGTGACCCATTCCTTGACGGCGTCGAGTATGGACTCTTCGGTCTGGAACACCTGCTTGAAGAAACCCGTGTTGTCATAATGGATCTCGACCCTTCCGGGGGGAACGGACTTGAACTTCCTCGTGGCGTCGATGATCTGCTCGGCCATGCCCTCGTCGAAGTAGCCCTTCGGCGCCATGCCGCTGACGATGCCGGCGCCCCCCACCGCGATGTTGCAGTCCTTATGGGCAAGGAGTAGCGTAGGGCTTATGCCCTGGTAACCGCCGCCCGCGGGGTTCGTCCCATAGATGGCGGCGAGCACCGGGATGCCCAGCTTGTTCAGCTCTGCGTGCCTGAAGAAGGTGGTGCCGTTGCCCCTCCTATTGGCATAAACCTTCTCCTGCTCGGTCAGCTTAACGCCGCTGCAGTTGACGAGCCAGACGAGCGGGCAATGGAGCCTCTTCGCGATGTCCGTGACACGGAGGATGTTGTCCGCCTGGCCGGCTATCCAGGCTCCTGCCATGACCTTGTTGTCGAAGCCGATAATCACGCACCACCGGCCGTTTATCCTGCCGAGACCGTCCACTACGCCCGTCGTCCCCGATTCTTCGTCCATGAAGTCGTACAGCATGTGAAGGGGCGCCCACGTGCCCTTATCAAGTATGTAGTCAAGCCGCTGGTAGACGGTCCACTCACCCCTCTTGTTGAGCGTCTCGGCGGGCAGCCCTGCCCTCTTCTTTTCATCTACCAATGCATCGATATGCTGCTCGACCTTTTTGATCTCCTCGGCGTTTGCCGGGTTCTCTTTCGCCGGCTTGCCGAAGGGCTGCATCTTCTCGAAGTACGGTCTCATTTTCATCCCTCCCGGTGGCTTGTTTTTTTTATTGTTATGAATTTCACAATTATATTTTTCCGCACTGCTGTTTGTCAATAGAAAAGGGTGTGCAGTGGACTGCCCGTTTCTCGACCCCCCAGTGTCTCAGGGGTATAAACCCCTATTTGTGACAGTTTTCTCATCTCGCCGACTGTATGCAAAGGCCGGGAAAGAAGGCAAGCTGCGGTTCCCGTCACCGGGCCGGAGCTTCCTTCCCTTGTCCGAAAAGGCGGGTACGGCGGTTTCGAAACTAGTGTTTGAAAAGCCGCTGGCCTGTGAAGACCATGGTCACCCCGGCTTCGTTGCAAGCCTGGATTACCTCGAAATCCCTCTCCGAGCCGCCGGGCTGGATCACGCCGGTCACCCTTTCCTTTATGGCGGCGTCCACCCCGTCCCTGAAGGGGAAAAAGCCGTCGGAGACGACTATCGAGCCAAGAAGGCCCCCTTTCCGGGCCTTTGTATACTCCTCTATCTCCTTCAAGTCCTCCATCCGCCTCTTGCCTTTTTCTGTATCGAGCCTGAACACGGCATAGGGCACGCCGAATTTTTTGAATACCTGGGCATCCATGAACTTAGTGTAGGCCTTGAAGACGGCGATCTCGACCACACCGACCCTGTCCTGCTCTCCCGTCCCTATGGCAACGGTTGCCCCGTCCTTTACGAAAAGCGCCGAATTGGAGCTGACCCCTGCCTCCACGTACCAGCCGAAGAGCATATCCTCCAGCTCCCTTTCCGCGGGCGCCCTTTCGATCCTATGGACTTCGCCCTTGTACGTGGTCTCGGCCGGCTTCAGGTCGGCCTTTCCTTTGATCTTTAAAGGCTGGGACTCCTGTAAGATGAGCCCCCCGTCCATGAGGGACTTGAAGTCGATGATTCTCTTCGTCTTGTATTCCCGCAGCTTCTCCATCTGTCCGATCCGGAGTATCCTCAGGTTCTTCCATTTCTTGAGAATGTCGAGGGCGCCCCCCTCGTAATCGGGCGCGCATACAACCTCGAAGTAATAGGGCGCCATGGCCTTCGCCGTCTCCACATCGACCGCCGTCGTCAGCACCACGGCACCGCCGAATGCCGCTATCCGGTCGCACCAAAAGGCCTTGTCGAAGGCCTCGGCAGGCGTCGAGCCGTAGGCTGCGCCGCAGGGGTTGTTGTGCTTCATGATCGAGCAGGCCGGCATGCGTTCGAGGAACCTCAGGATGTTGAGGGCATTGTCGACATCCGTAAGGTTTATCTTGCCAGGATGCTTGCCCACCTGGAGCTGGTCTTCTTCCGTGATCCTGCTCACGAGACCGCTGTCGAAATCGAAGAAGCGCACGTCGCCGAGGACGATGTTTCCATTGACCAGCTCGTAGAGAGCCGCCGGCTGATCGGGGTTCTCACCGTACCGGATGCCACGCTCGACGTCGGCCTTCTCGTCGGCATCGAAGATGCTCCATGTTTTCTTGCGGTATTCGAGTACCTGTCCCCCCATGTCGATCTTTATGGAATCGGGGAACTTGTCCTTGACTACTTTCTTGTACATGTCCTTTATCTCAGCCATATTATCTCCTGGCGCGGCTGCGTCTGAGGCGCATCTTCGGCGTTGTGCTGCGCCGCGTGAAGCTCCGACGTACGAAGAAGTACGCCTCCACTTCCCGCAGGCTTGCACGCCACCAAATCTGCATCCTCATACTTGCCGCTCATTTTTGTTCTTCCCGTTTGTCGGTAGAGTTACCCTGCCTGGTTTATCTCAAACCTGTTCTTGCAGTTTGTGCAGCCTCCGATTACTTCATTATCTCCCGGATCGCCTCCGTCATCGATTCCACGTCCAGGTGCTCTTTGGCCAGGATCTCCTCCGTCTCGCCCGAAAGCCCGTATCTCCTGACTCCGAAGCGCGCCACCCTCCCCTTGTATCCGTGATCGAGGAGCCACAGGGCCAGACATGCTCCGATACCCGTGTCCGGGTTGTGGTCCTCGTATGTGAAAAGATAGGGGAGGTCGAGGAGGCGGCCCATGGTCTCCTCGTCGACGGCTGCTACGCAGGCCATGTTGATTACTGCGACCGATCTTTGCTTCTTCGACAGGGCGGCCCTTATCTTCATCGCCCTATCGACCATGCCGCCGCAGGCGATAATGCCCGCGTCTTTTCCTTCGCGGATAACGTCCATCCGTCCGTAGACGAACCGGTAGCCGCCGCCGAAAAAGGGCCTGCCCTCCTCGCCGCGGATGACCGGCCAGGCCGACCTGCCTGTGCCTATCATGAAATTTCCCTTCTCTACGGCCGCATAGCGCACCACCCGATCGACCTGGTTCGGGTCCGCCGGGACGATCGGCTTGAAACCGTAAAGGTTCCGTACCAGGCCGATGTAGTCGATGCACTGGTGCGTCTTCCCGTCCTGGCCTACGTCGAGGCCGAGGTGGGTGAGGACAAGCTTGAGGTCCGTGCCGTTGATATCGTTCAGCCTATGCTGGTTGTATGTCTCATCCATCCCGAAGGCCCCGAAATCCGCGAAGAAAGTCGTGACGCCCGCGGTCGAGAGGGCGCCGCTCACGGTCGCCGCATTGTGCTCCTGCACCCCGCACTGGAAGAAATGATCGGGGAAGGACTTTGCGAAATCGGCGGACTTGACCGAGCCCGCCAGGTCGCAGTCGAAAACGCACACCGGTCTGCCCAGGGGGATGTTCCTCTCCCCTATGTCTTTGAGAGCCCTGCCGAAGGCCGACCTGTTGTCGATCTTGTCCTCTTCCGTATAAGTAAAAGGCTCGCCGCCCTCGAGAAAAGCCCCGTTTGCGCGCGGCTGCGGGAGCCACTCCCAGGCGCCTTTCCGCTTCTCCACGTAATAGCCGGTCCTGTCCTCCATGCCGAGGGCGGATGCGGCCTCAGCCATCTCCTTCGGGTTGAGCGGCCTTCCGTGGAATTCGGCTTTCCCCTCCATGAAGGGGATGCCATTCCCTATGACCGTGCGGGCCCCTATGCAGACGGGGCTTGCCGCCTTAGCGGCCTTTTTCAGCGCCCTGTAAATCTCGTCCGGGTCATGGCCGTTTACTTCCAGCACGTCCCATCCGTCCGCCTCGTAGTCCTCCCTGATGTTGACCGGCATGACCGTATCCGTGGCGCCGCTTATCTGGATGCCGTTCCAGTCTATGAGAACGGTGATGTTCGAGAGGCCATATTTTTTCGCGAACCTGCGGGCCTCGGCCACCTGCCCCTTTGCCTGCTCGCCGTCGCTCATAAGCACGTAGACGTGGTAGTCCTCATTCTTGACCTTCGCCGCCAGGGCAAGGCCGCACCCGGCGGAAAGTCCCTGCCCGAGGTTCCCCGTCGACCAGTCGATAAAGGGGATTCCCCTCACCACGTGCCCCTCGTAGGGGCTCCCCGCCTTCCTGAAAAAGGCTATCACCTCATCCAGGGGAAGGTGGCCGAGCCGCGCGAGGGCTGCGTATACGCCGGGCGAGGTATGGCCGTGGCTCACCACTATCCTGTCCCTGTGGGCACCGTCGAGGTTTGCGCACGAGAAGACGGTGAGGTACATCTCCAGGGATGAGAGCGACCCACCGGGGTGGCCCGACCCTGCGAGGCTCGTCATGGTTATTATATCGCTCCGGGCAAGACGGGCCAGCTCCCCGAGGCGGACAACTTCTTCGGCAGTCAGATGCTCTCGATCAAGGGACATATTTTCCTCCCAACCAGTACTCACACTCTTCCTTCAGCGCGCACCGGGGACATTCGGGCTGCAATTATTGGGGCTCAGCGCCCCCTCCCCAAGCGAAGCTCGGGGAGCCACCCCCCTCGGAAATGCATAACTACGGGCCTTCATAGTTCCCTCCCAACCAGTACTCACAATCTTCCTTCAGCGCGCACCGTGGACATTCGGGCTTTTTAGCCTTGCAGACGTACCTCCCGTGGAGGATCATGAGGAGCGAGAAGGCGGTCCAGTCCTTCTTCGGCACCAGCCCGGCCAGGTCCTTCTCGATCCGTTCCGGGTCCTTGTTCTCCGTGAGGCCCAAGCGGCCGCTCACCCTCGTCACGTGCGTATCGACAATCAGGGCCGGCCTCCCATAGGCGAGGCCCACGATCATGTTCGCCGACTTGCGGCCTATGCCCTTGACCGTAGCGAGGGCGTCGATGTCGTCGGGTATCTTTCCTGCGAACCTTTCCTTTATCTCTCCGACGACGGTCTTAAGGCTCCGGGCCTTGTTATGGTAAAAACCCGTCTCCCTGATTTCCTCTTCCAGCTCGGGGAGCGGAGCATCGAGGTAGTCTTCCACTTTCCTGTACTTCTTGAAAAGGCGCGCGGTGACCCGGTTTACCCGCTCGTCCGTGCACTGGGCGGAAAGGATGGTCGCAACGGTCAGCTCCAGGGGGTTCGAGTAGTCGAGCTCCACCCGGGGTTTTCCATGCATGGCCTCCAGCTTCCCGATAATGCCCTTAATTTCCTTTGCCATCTTTCACCTCCCGGAAGAGGTCCATGACCCCCTGGGCGTCCCTCGTATTGACTACGTCGCCGGCCGTGAGCCAGCCCTTCCTCGCAATGCCTATGCCGAAGAAAATCTCGGCTATCCCCTCGGCGGAGTGAGCGTCCGGGTTCACTGCTATCATTACGCCCTTTGCCCGCGCCTCCGGCAGGCGCCTCCAGTCGATGTCGAGGCGGTAAGGGCTCGCGTTCAGCTCGATCATCACGTGAAGGCGCGCCGCCTCGTCGATGATGCGGCCCATGTCCACCCTGTACCCTTCCCTGGCGAGGAGGAGCCTGCCCGTCGGGTGGCCGAGGATCGTGGTATAGGGGTTCTCCATCGCCCGGATGATGCGCGCCTCCATTTCCTGCTGACCCATGGAGAAGCCGGAATGGACCGAAGCGACGACGAAATCGAAGCCTGCGAGTATGTCATCCCCGTAATCGAGGCTGCCGTCGGGAAGGATGTCGCTCTCGATGCCCTTGAGGAAGATGAAACCGTCGCTTCCCGCGTTGAACTCGTCGATCGCCTCCCACTGCCTCAGCACATCTTCCCCTTTCAGGCCCCCGGCGTAGTACGCGCTCTTGCTGTGGTCGCAGATCCCCACGTAGGACAGGCCCATTCTGCGGGCAGTCTTTGCTATCGTCTCGAGATTCGCAGTGCCGTCGCTCATGCTGGTGTGGACGTGGAGAGTGCCTTTGAGGTCGGCAAGCTCGACGAGGCGGGGGAGGCTGCGGTTTGCGGCCGCCTCCAGCTCGCCCATGTCCTCCCGGAGCTCAGGGGGCACGTAGGAAAGGCCCAGAAACTCATATATCTCGGCCTCGCTCGCCAGACCTACGGGCCGGCCCGCCTCGAAGAGGCCCTTCTCGTCAAGGGAAAGGCCCCGCCTCGCCGCCAGGTCCCGGAGCTTCGAGGTATGCTCCGAGCTCCCTGTGAAATAAAGGAGGGCGAAGGGAAAGGATTGCCTGTCAACGATCCGCAGGTCTGCCTCTATCCCGAAGACGAGCCGGCAGGATATCCGCGTCCCGTCGCTGGCGAAAACCTCTTCCACGTCCGGAAGGGAGGCGAGATGGTCTGCAACGCCCCGGCGGTCCGCGGCGCAGACCACTATGTCTATGTTCCTCACGACCTCTTTTTTCCGCCTTATGCTCCCGCAGATCTCTACAAGCCCATCCGGGACAATCCGCGCCAGTCGCTCCTTCATCCTGACGGCCAGGGGGTAGACCTCGCCGAAAAGGTATTCCCCCTTGTGACGCCTTAAGAACTCGATCCCTTTCAATATCCGGCTTTGCGTCCTCTCACCGAAGCGGAATAGGCCGACAAGCCGGTTCTCCCTGCACGCGTACTCAAGCTCCCCCAGGCCCGTAACGCCCAGCTTCTCGAAGAGCAGCTTTATCTTTCGCGGACCCAGGCTCGGTATCTGCAGGAGCTCTATGAGGGTGGGCGGGATTCTCCCCGTCAGCTCCTCGTGGTATGCCATTTTTCCCGTTTCGTAATACTCGCTGATATTGGCGGAGAGAGTTTCCCCTATCCCCTTGATCTCCCTGAGGCGTCCTTCCTTTACGAGTGAATCGAGGTCATCGAGGCCCGCCACAACCTTAGCCGCGTTGTAATAAGCCTTAGCTCTGAAGGGATTATCTCCTTCGATCTCCAGCAGGGCCCCGATCTCCTCCAGGATGGCTGGAATCGATCTTCGCTGCATCAGTTATTATCATACAAGGCAGAAAAAGATGTCAACATTAGGGTAGTATGGGGGGGGCCGGGATCTTTTCGTGACGCTTCGCGTCGACCGCCTGGCGGTGCCCGCGATCTCTTGCCGGCGCGAAGCGCACCAGAAGATCGCTCTGCCGCGCAGCGCGAAATTTCCTCCGGCCCCATTGTTCGACATACCTCCAGTTTTTGTTTTCTCGCTTTTCATCGGAAACTGGAAGGGGACGCAAAGAAGAGGGGCAAGAAGGGCTCCACCTTTCGTCCTACAACTCCTGTCGTCTTGAACAAAACTCATCTACCCAAATACAATATAACAAAGGGGTTATCGCAAAGGGGTCTCCCGGCATGTAACCAGAGGGCCGCGAAACTCGACAAGTTAAAGAGGACTTTTAACAGGGGTTGGCTATGGACGGGAAATTGCGCGGGTTTCTCGCGGCGATTTTTTTGTTGCTGATGCTCGCCGGCCGGTCTGAACTAGGGGCGGCGACAGTTGCCGCCGGGTCGAACTTCAGCGCGGCTCTCAAGTCCGACAGTACCCTCTGGACATGGGGAGGCAACGGGAGCGGCCAGCTCGGCAATGGCACGACCACGGGCACCAACACCCCCGGACAGGTGGGAACGGGCACGACTTGGAGCGCGGTCGCGGCCGGATCGAACTTTACGGCCGCCATCGACACGGGCGGCAACCTCTGGACATGGGGAGGCAACGGGAGCGGCCAGCTGGGCAATGGCGCGACGGCAAATACAAGCACCCCCGGGCAGGTGGGAGTCGGGACGACCTGGGCGGCGGTCGCGGCCGGATCGGACTTCATGGTGGCCATCGACAGAGGCGGCAATCTCTGGGCCTGGGGGGACGGCGGGAGCGGTCAGCTCGGCAACGGCGCGACCACCGGTACAAGCACCCCTACCCAGATAACGACCGGCACGGTCTGGACGGCGGTGACGGCGGGGTCGGACTTCACCGTGGGCATCAAGTCGGGCGGAAGCCTCTTTACATGGGGAGGCAACGGGAGCGGCCAGCTAGGCAACGGAAGCACCACAAGTACCGCCTCTCCCGGACAGGTGGGAGCGGCCACGACCTGGAGGGCCGCTGCAGCGGGGTCGGACTTCGTGGTTGCCATCGACTCAGGCAGCAACATCTGGGCCTGGGGGGACAACAGCAGCGGCCAGTTCGGCAACGGCACTACCACGAGCTCCAGTACGCCCGTCCAGATAACGACCGGCACGGTCTTTGTCTCGGTGGCGGCCGGGTCGAACTTCACGGCGGCCATCGACACGGGCGGCAACCTTTGGACATGGGGAGGCAACGGGAGCGGCCAGCTCGGCAACGGCACGACGGCAAATACAAGCACCCCCGGGCAGGTGGGAGTCGGGACGACCTGGGCGGTAGTCGCGGCCGGCTCGGACTTCATGGTGGCCATCGACAGAGGCGGCAATGTCTGGGCCTGGGGGGACAACAGCAGCGGTCAGCTCGGCAACGGCACGACGAACAGCGCGAGCGTGCCCCAGGAGATATTGTCGGGTTTCAGCGTCCTGCCTACGGTTGTCTCTACTGTCCCGCAGGACGGAGGAACGGACGTCGAGGTAGACTCCAGCATCAAGGCCACGTTCAGTACGGCGATGGACCCGGCCACCCTCACGAGCAGCACCTTTTTCCTGACCCCGCAAGTCGCGGTCGCCGTCTCCTACGACCCGTCGAGCCTGACTGCCACGTTGACCCCATCGGAAAACCTGCATCACGACTGGACCTATACGGCCACCATAACTACGGGGGTGATGGACGCCAACGGCAACCACCTTGCGGCGAACTTTACCTGGACTTTTACGACCGAGCATAACCACCCGCGCCCGTGCTTCATAGCGACGGCCGCATACGGGTCCTATCTCGACCCGCACGTTGCCGTCTTGAGGACCTTCAGGGACACCTGCCTCATGACGAACAGGGCGGGGAGGGCTTTCGTCGCCTTTTATTATCAATACTCGCCTCCCCTCGCGCGCCTCATTGCAAGGCATGCCGCCTTGAGGACGGTGACGCGGTGGGCCCTGGCCCCTATAGTCTACGGTGTCATCCATCCCCTCATATTCGGGCTCATTCCGCCAGTCTGTCTGGCCTTGATCTACCTGGATAAGAGGAGGAGGCGCAAGGGGCGCAAGGCGTAATCCTCACCACACGGCTTAAATCAGTCCTTCCATAAGTCGCTGATTTACGCTAAAGTAGTGGTGGTCATACGACGAGGCGGTTGAAAACGACCAGGAGGAAAAATCATGGTGACGTATGATGCGAAAAAATGGATTTTTGTCTGTATAGCTGTTCTGGTCATTCAGTGGGTTCTCGCTGGAGTGGTGGCGGCGGCGGAACCGGCCAAGATAGTTCAAGGGGGAGCCATACTGACTGTCGCCGATTCGAAAAGACTTATCGGCAAGGCCGTGGCACAGCTGCCGATCGTCAAGGAGGCCCTTGCACACGGTATGGTAATTATCGTTAAGGGCACAACGAATGCCTATGTGGCCGAGGAGATTACCGGAAAGAAAATCGAGCATGCGGCATTTGTGCGGGGAAGAATTGAGCCTGAGAAAGGGGCTAAAAAGCTGCCCGAGGTGAAAGCCCTGCCCGATGTGATCCTCGAAAAAGGCAAGGTCGTCAATATACCGCTTGCCGATGCCGCGAAGAAACTGAAACCGGGTGATGTCGTCATTAAAGGGGCCAACGCCCTTGACTACAAGAACAAGATAGCGGCAGTCAATATCCTCGATCCGTCAGGAGGGACGACGGGAATCACCATGCCCTTCATAGTGGCACGCAAGGCACACCTCGTAATCCCGATCGGCCTCGACAAGTTGGTTGCCGGAGATATAGTGGATCTGACATTGAAGATGCGTGAGCCGATGGAATCGGTCAACATTATTCCCTCCATGTGGCTCCTGACCGGGGAGATCGTCACGGAGCTTGAGGCCATTAAAGTACTGACGGGAGCGACTGCCTTCCAGTCCAGTGCTGGTGGCATCAGCGGTGCGGAAGGGGCAGTGTGGCTCGTTTTCAGGGGAACCAGGGAACAGGTGAATAAGGCTCTTGACCTGATTCACTCAATCCAGGGTGAGCCGCCCTACACAAAATAATCGATCAAATCTTAACACCGAACATTACTCGTCCGGCGTCCCCGCAATGGGGACGCCAGTTATTTTCTACCGGAACCCCCGCTGGTCCTGGAAGACGGATCTTCAGAGACAGTCGAGAGATATAAAAATAGGGGCCCCGAGGGTATGAAAAATCTTGCCCGATGACTGCCGGCCATGGTATGAAGAACCATACAAAATAAGAGGAGGCACAAACCATGAGAAAGACAGGTTTCACAGCCTTGTTGATATCGGTGCTGATCCTTGCGGCGGCTTCCACGGGATATGCCCAGAGCACCGGATATGAATGGCTTGGAGGCAGCTGGGAATACAGGATCGACTTCCCTGGCCAGCCAGGTGCCTTCCGTTACACCATAAATTTTTCCAAATCAGGGAATGTTATCGAAGGTATGCTATCGACCAACGGGAATACGCATACGCAAGTGAAAGCCTTTATACGTGATGGTGGACTTCAATGGCAATATTACGATCAGTATGACGTCACAGATCCCCATTGGAGAGATGTTTCTGTAAGTGTTACTCCGGACCAAAGGCAAATCTCTTACCGCATGCATGAGGCAACGGTCGTACTGACTAAGAAATGAGGACCGGACCGCAGGCGGGGTAAGTGTATCAGTGGAAATCGGCGAAAAACGGTCGAAAGTTTTGCGGCTCGGGCACAACGACGGGCACAAGAGGCACAGCGAAACAAGAGGCCGGGCGATCCGGCCCTTTGCAGCCCCCCGGTCGTTTCGCGCATATGCTCATTATTAGTACATCTGTTCTAATGCCTGTCTACCTGGGCCGCCTCTTACCCCTTCGAGGCAGAGAAACAAGCTCAAAACGTCCCTAAAATCGATTTTCAGAGGGGGGGGTGCCACTACTACCCTGTGAAGGTGTGCCGGGCCGGCTACAGCATAGGATACGCTGCGGATTACAGGGATAGAAGGGCACACCAGGAGCTGGGCAACCGGCCTTTTTTTCCAAATGCTCTCGTCAAAATCCTCTTGACAATCCTCCTTTGTGGTAATAAAATAACCACAGCACGTACCAACATAAAAAGAAGTGAAGGAGGGGTTATGTTTGGTATTCATGTGAAAGAGATTCGTTTGCAAAAAGGTTTTTCACTGAGAGAGTTTTGCCGTCTACTTGATGAGGATGCAAGCAATTGGAGTAAGATCGAAAGGGAGAAAGCGCCTCCACCCAAGGATCCGAATAGATTAGAAAAAATAGCTAAGTTGCTTGGCATTGAAGTACCAAGCAAAGAATGGGATGATCTTTTCGACATGGCCTCGGTAGATGCCGGGGCCATTCCGCAGTATCTAATGGACGACAAGGAAGTATTAAAAGCTCTGCCCGTATTCTTTAGAACAGTAGGCAGTATCAAGCCAACCGTACAGGAATTAAAAAGGCTTATCGAGAAGGTCAGGGAAGGTATCTAATTGCCTGACCTTTCCCGAGTGAGATGTAAACGTCTTACCCTCTCGGAGATTCGCGTCATCGCCACTGACTTTCGGCACAAACACTGGCCGGAATCATGTCTCCCCGTGAATATGGAAACGATAATCGAAAACAGATTGGGGCTGGAGATTATACCGTTGCGCGGCGAACCGGCATTGTCGAAAATTTCTGCTTACCTCAAGAGCGATTTAACGGGAATCGTAGTCGACCATGATCAATATATGGATGCTGAGAATCGGTTTGAAAATAGGCTTCGTTTTTCCTTTGCGCATGAAGTTGGTCATCTCGTCCTCCACGATTATTTCTATCGTCAATTTTCTTTTGAATCGATCGAAGAGTATTTGCACTTCGAAGACGATTTGCCAGAAGACAAGTATCGAGATTTTGAATGGCAGGCAAACGAATTTGCGGGGAGCCTATTAGTTCCGAGAGAACATTTGTCGGATGAAGTAAACCGTGTTTGCGAAAAGCTCAAGAAAGCAAACATCGCACATCTTCTAGACTCCGATCCTGAAACCGTCTTATTTAGGATATCGCCCGCGTTGCGTCGGCCTTTTGGCGTATCGGACGAAGTAATCGAAAGAAGGGTGAGGGTCGAGGGCTTTTGGCCCCCCAATTTCTAGGTCCTTGCCCTACACTGTTTTTCGCGTGATCCGGCGCTTTCATCGAGCGGAACCTTCAGACCTTCTGTCAAGTCGGGAACGCTCTTCTCCAAATCAGGGATGAGCGGCTTTACCGAGCAAGTCACAAAACTTTTGAGGAATACTGCCGGGAGAAGTGGGGAATGTCCGAAACAAGGGCTAACCAGCTTATCGCTACCGCCGATGTCACAGAAAATTTGACAACAATTGTTGACAAACCCTCTCTACTCCCCAAAACCGAATCTCAGACCCGCCCCCTTGCCCCCCTTCCGCCCAAACAGCAACGTGAAGCGTGGAAGGAAGCTCTTGAAACCGCTCCCGAAGGCAAGGTAACGGCGATTGACCTCTATGACGTGCCTCGGTGTTGATTTCGTGAATCGTCTCGTCTTAAGATTGAGAATGCCTGCCGATCAAGAAAGAAAGGGAAGAACCGTCGTCCCGTTTGTATTGAAAGAGCGTAATAGAAGAGAGCAGATGGAGGCCAAGGAAATCGGAGGCCCAAAGGTCAGCTCTATTTTTATTAATGACCTTGACAGTATTGTCTTTAATGCCGCTTCTCGGAGCCACCTCGTCCCATTCGAACCCGATGATTTCGTCACGGCCATAGACGTGACTATCGGTAGATTCGATGACGAAAAGGAAGAAGACATCAAGATCGGCGAGGCGTTACTGTTTTATATAGACCTAGGTCCCGTACTCGATTATGGAGAGTCCCTTTTTTACGTCATGGATGCCCACAGCCAAGATTTGGCGGACGCTTACCTTGCTCTGTTCGATGAAGAAGGAGACCCGCAGGAATACCTGTTCGAATACGACATTATTGGCTCAGATCTTCTTTATGTGGACTACATTTGTCTTTACCCGGAATACCGCGGGCGTGAGATAGGCCGATTAGTAATGTTGGGGCTAATCGAACGCTTCGGAGGAGGTGCGAAGATTATTGTCACAGAGCCGGCACCTTTGGTTTTCTCGGACACGACGTTAAACGAAAAGCTGCAACTTAAGAATCCATCAACCAAAAAGGAATGGAAGGCAGTAAAGAAGAAGATTACCGACTACTGGAAACCCCTGGGCTTTAGGCCTACGAAGAAAAACAAAGGAATTCTGTTCCTCTCTATGGCCCGTGTAAGACCTACTGTTCGTGACTGGATAGAAAAACTATCCAAGAAAGATTGACGCCTGCCTGTATCTGCGGCGGGGTCGACTACATTTACTTCTCGCTTTCCCTTATGAACTTCTCCAACTCTTCGCGCCGTATAAGAACCTTACGGGCGCTAAGACGCACTACCTGAAGCCGCCCCTCTTTGATGAATTTAAACAGTGTGGCCCGTGACACCCTAATTCTTTGGGCGGCCTCGGGAATGGTCAGAAGATCGTCATTTGTCATCTGGATAAGTATATCTTGGTGTTTCGGCCCCTCAAAGAAAAATCTTGAGGGTCCTGTCTTGAGTTGGCGCCATTTGGCCAAAGCGTGAATGCTCACCTTAAGGAAAGCCGCCGCCTCCCGAGGTCTTTCCCCGCCCACGTGTTCCTCGGCTACCGAGTGAGCCCGGAGGGCCCTGGAAGCCTACCTGAAAAAGAACGTTGTGAATGCATAGGGACGACAAAAGCGAACCTGTATGATAGGATGCAGTAGGAGGTGCGACATGAAAATATGGCTTTGCCTCATCTGCTTATTCGTTCTATCGTTGCTTCCAGAGCGCTCCTTCTGTGGATCATCTCCGGGCCTTTTCTTGGCTGAAATGAACGTCTCACTGGGGATGAAAAAGACGGACTTCGGGAAGGAGTATAGGGACGTTCTTCACTCCTTTCACTTACCGATCCGCCTGAACTCGCTTCAACACATTTCCCACGACCAGGCCGGGATTTTCGTTCCCGTCTTGAAGACCAGCTCTTCGACAATCCCGAGGAACTTAGCTCTGTCGGCATCGTCAACACATATATTTGTTTGATCAATTCCCACGGGCCATTACATGTGAAGCGTTCCTGGCGCATCCAACCGGGCGTGACGAGGCATGGGGCGATTGTATCAGATAGATGGAGAGCCGGCAAGTGAAAGAAGTGAAGAACGTCCCCCTTTACCCATTCAGAAAAGGATTGAGTATTATACGAAAAAGAGTAAAGTGAGAGTATCCTGTCATCAGCTGAGACATACGATGGCGACCCAGCTTCTTAATGCGGACGCTGATCTGGCGACCATCCAAGACCTTTTAGGCCATGGTCAGATTACGACAACCCAGCGCTATTGCTGGGTATCGAACCTCAAGGTACAGAGGGACTACTACAAGGCCATAGAGGTGGTGCTGCAGCGGACCCAGTCAAACGGAGAGCAGAGTTGATGAAAACCACAAAAGGAAAATAGGGTGTAACTAACTAATAACAAAAGAACAAGCAGGATATGTTACGTATAGCACCTACAAGTCAACGAGCGCGGGCCTCTCAGCCGAGTGAAGAATGCCGCATGAAGTCCATGTGGCCCGCGCGCTCGTCCTTGCCCATTACGGTACCATTGCAGCGACGAGCGAAATGGGACGCGGTTCCCGGTTCATCGTTACCCTGCCGGGATAGTCGCCTGCCGCCCGCCAAGAGTTCGCCGCCGCCCGCGAAGAAATAACACACGAGCGGACAATCGAAAAAGGGAGAAGGGGAGTGACCGGACACCCCCTTCTCTTCCAAGAGCCTGCCCCCCGGGTCGTTCACGTCCTTATGTTCTCGATATCGACACCCTCGACTTAAAAACATTGCATACGATTGTTCTCGGAGAGGGAACCGGGTATGTCGGGATAGAAATGAATGTGTTCCCGCGATCGGCGGTTGAGGGGAAATTCTTTCGGCCGTTGTGCTTTTCCGCGCCCCGGTAGACGTATCGGGTAACGTGATTATGGTATACTTCAGATCACACAAATTGAGTCTCTTATAGAAAGGGTGAGCAGTAACGATGGGCAACGAACCGAACAAGATTATTTACTCCATGATCGGGGTAAGCAAGTATTACGATAAGAAACCGGTACTGAAGGATATCTATCTCTCCTATTTTTATGGAGCAAAGATCGGCGTTCTCGGCCTGAACGGATCGGGAAAAAGCTCGCTTCTCCGTATTCTGGCAGGCGTCGACAAAGAGTTCAACGGCGAGACGGTCCTTGCTCCCGGCCACACCGTAGGGCTCCTTGAGCAGGAGCCGAAACTGGATGACAAAAAGACGGTGCGGGAGATCGTGGAAGAGGGGGTGCATGAAATAGTAGATGCCTTGAAGGAGTACAACCTTATCAGTGAGAAATTCGCGGAGCCGATGTCGGACGATAAGATGAACAAGCTGATTGAACGGCAGGGCGAGGTACAGGAGAAGCTGGATGCGTGGGACGCGTGGGAGCTTGATTCACGCCTCGAGATGGCGATGGACGCCCTGCGTTGTCCGCCGGGAGAAACTCACGTCTCTATCATCTCCGGGGGAGAGAAACGGCGTGTCGCTTTGTGCAGGCTGCTCCTGCAAAAGCCGGATATCCTGCTTCTCGATGAGCCGACCAACCATCTCGATGCGGAGACCGTGGCCTGGCTCGAGCACCACCTGCAAAGCTATCCGGGGACCGTCATCGCGGTGACCCATGACCGCTATTTCCTGGACAATGTCGCCGGGTGGATCCTGGAGCTCGACAGGGGACTGGGGATCCCGTGGAAAGGGAACTATTCGTCCTGGCTGGAACAGAAGAGGAATCGTCTGCAGCAGGAAGAGAAGTCAGAGAGCGAGAGGCAGAAAACCCTGCAACGCGAGCTCGAATGGATACAGATGTCTCCCAAGGGACGCCACGCGAAAGGGAAGGCGCGTATCACCTCTTATGAGGAACTTCTCGGCCGGGATATTGAGAAGACCTCGAAAGAGCTGGAGATCTATATCCCCCCGGGACCCCGTTTGGGCAATGTGGTCATCGAGGCCGATAACGTGAGCAAGGCATATGGTGACAACATTCTCATAGAGGGGATGGCTTTCTCCCTGTCGCCGGGCGGTATCATAGGAGTGATCGGGCCGAACGGAGCAGGAAAGACAACACTCTTCCGCATGATCACCGGGCTGGAATCGCCCGATTCGGGCACCTTCAGGATAGGAGAGACCGTAAAGCTGGCATACGTGGATCAAAGCCGCCATATCCTCGATCCCAACAAGAATATCTGGGAGGTCATTTCCGATGGAGACGATACGATCCAGCTCGGCAAGCGGCAGGTTAACTCACGCGCCTATGTGGCCCGCTTCAATTTTTCAGGGGCGGACCAGCAGAAAAAGGTGACGATGATCTCCGGAGGGGAAAGGAACCGCGTTCATCTTGCGCGCATGCTGAAGGAAGAGGCCAACGTCCTTCTCCTCGACGAGCCGACCAACGATCTGGACGTCAACACCATGCGCGCCTTGGAAGAAGCATTGGAGAACTTTGCCGGCTGCGCCGTGGTCATCAGTCACGACCGGTGGTTTCTTGACCGTATCGCTACCCATATGCTCGCTTTCGAAGGGATGAGCAAAGTGGTCTGGTTCGATGGGAATTACTCCGAGTACGAAGCCGACAAAAGGGCCCGGCTCGGCGCTGCAGCAGAGCAGCCCCACCGCATCAAGTACAGACACTTGACCAGGGAGTAACTGCACCCGGAAAAAGGAGAAGTGGGGGCAGGCCACTGCTGTCGTGACACGTCACGCCTCGTTCCAGACCATCGCCTGCCGCTGCATCAGCTCCGGCAGGCTCGCGCCGTTTCTTACGAAGACGCGCGCCCATTCGGCGTCGCCATAAACGATCACACTCAGGAAGGGTCGAAAGGCCCTGCCTTTTTTGTTGGCCTCGTCTTAAAGATTGTCAGCCGAAAGGCGGCATCTTGAAGGCAAATACGAAAAACACCAGTACAGGAAGAACGAGGTGACTATGGGCAACCATGTAGGGAGGGGCTCGGGGTCAGCCCTTGACTGAGGACAACTTCTTTTCCATCACATCCACTTCTTTCCGCATCGTTCGGTCCTCTTTCATGCGTACGCTCAGCCTGCTCGCCGTCTTCGTCACCGCGGAGAAGGTGATGTTCCCGAAATAGGCGCCGATCTCCGGGTTGGAAAGGGATGTATGTTTCTTGGCAAGATATACCGCATAAGCGCGGTAGGATGTCCCCTCTTACCCCCCGAAGTGAATTGCAAGGTCCGTGTTAGGTGACTCGAAGGGCAAGGGAGCGAAGCAGCCGGAGGGTGCGCCCACCCCCTTCACTCATAGCCTCTTTAGACCTCATGTTCCAGCACACTCAGAGAAACAAAACATGACTAACCTAGGATGATCGCCTCTTCACAGAAATCATCTGGAGCCGACCGGAACTTCTGCAATCGAAGGTTGAGATTGGGATTAAGTTGCTTGACCACTGCGTCCCCCAACCTCACCCAGCCAGCACGACAGTTCGTCTCGATAGCTTTGGCATCCATTCCCAGCGTCCGGGCTGCTTCGTAAATGGGACATCTGCCCACTCTTGCCACAACCCTTTGGGGGCCTTCTTCTAACACTTCATAGTTCTGGCCAAGAGCAATGTCCTTGAAGATTTTAATCGGCGACCACGCTGCTTTGGCGTCGAATTCCTTAATACCAGCCTGCTCTTTCATCATCTTGCCCCGCATCGCACCCATGTTCTCAAACATCTTGGTCATGAGGCCAGCGGCCCGCTCCATGCCAATCTCCTCAGCAACCGTGCTGATGTATGCATGAAGGAACGTCAAAGTTGTCTTGGCAGAATTAAAAGCATCATCAATCGCCATATTAATCCCTCCTTTCTAAAAGTATTTTTACTCACCACCCCACCTTGGCACAGGCGACATTCTTTTCCGTGGTTTTACTCCTTTCCCACAGCCCTATTTATGTGGAGAAGAGAAAGGGTGAATTCCACTTCAAAGTGCACCACGTAGAGCCTGACGGAACACCTCACGGTATTCTATTGTTCCCCGTTTTCTGGCTATATTCCGAAAGCGCACGTTAGCAGTTAACAATCGCCAGATCATCAGTATGGATTGTCACGCTGAACTTATAATCCTGCCTTTGATCCACTTCGTCCCTCACCCTTCCGTCAGCCAATCCGCCAGCTTACGCTTGATCCGCAGTAACCGGGCACCGTCGATCTCCCCTATTCGTCCCGCAAGTATGTTGACGTTGACCACGGCCAACCTGGCGATCCTGAGGAGACTCCCGACCTTCAACCCTGATTTCTCGAAATCGGCCTCGCCCGGCCTCACAACCTCATCAAAGCCGGTTATCTCCTGCTCAAGCCGAGACGATATCATGCACACAAGCCAGTCGTCATATTGACCCGGCATCCTGCGAATAACGAGCGCCGGTCTCAGCTTGCCTTCCAGTTGGTCGGTTTGGGGAAATCGGAAAAGGACTGTGTGCCCTTCGGCGATCATCGGAAGGATTCTTGAAGATCACGAAGCGAGTATGGCGAATCCTCATCCTCCATACCCCGCATGGCCGACGATAAAGAAAACATGGACCAATCCCTGTCCTCGACTTTCGTCTTCAGATACTCTACGAAGTCGAGAACTTCCGCCTTCTTCGATTCCGGCAAATCCTGTATTTCCTTTATGATCTTGTCTTCAAGGCTCATTGCTTACCTTCCAATTGATAGCATATTATACGACCTTTTTCAAAAACTTTCATATTTCCGGCTGAATCTTCACCACGAACACGCCCATCCATATTCACCGTTGCTTTCCTCGGGGCACCATACGTAGCCGGGGGAAAACTAGGGGACGAGGGATGGGGGAACAGGGGGGACGTAGTTGACTAACTGATTCCTGAGAACCAACCCCCCTTTCTGAGCTATCTGATCTCCAATACACGGAGAGAACAGGCTCTCCTATGAAGAGATGGCGTGCCAGCCGGATAAGCCAGGTAGAGCTTTAGACGCAGACAGAT
>Ga0208457_1001144_pt1 | contig 20433 bp, 16 predicted proteins | sample June2015DPH_10_1_FD_185513 | JGI IMG/M metagenome (GOLD analysis project Ga0208457, IMG submission 185513) | Peatland microbial communities from SPRUCE experiment site at the Marcell Experimental Forest, Minnesota, USA - June2015DPH_10_150... | ecosystem: Environmental > Terrestrial > Soil >... | reverse complement strand
GACGGCGTACTCGGAGAGCGCCGGGATAAACCGGCATGTTGTAGGGGATGAAAGAGCCCTACAGGAAAGGAAAGCAGCGAATCCATCCTGGCCTCGAGTCTTGCAGGTGACATCGCGAGATATCGCTTGAAGCGTAGACAGAGGTATCGGTGGGCCGGGCTATTGAGCTTCGAAAAGCCGTTGGAAGAGGATGCCGACTCCGTTCCGAAGGGAGGAAGGCAACACGACAACCACGCTAACCGCGAGTGGATTGTCCGGTCCTGCGTAGTCTAAGAACCCGCGCACGCTGAGAAACAACATGCACGAGAACCGGGATATCTCCTGCACGTCTTGGCCAACCGAGCAAGACCGGTCCGCGAAGGCCATAAACCGAACTGCGGACATGAACGTGCGGGAGAAGTCGGACTGTGCCGCAGTACCAGTGAACCAGCCGAACAACGAAGGGCAGCCTTCCGCGGAGGCCGGGGAGGGAAGGGCGCAAACTGAGGAGAACATCGTTCGATCTCACCTGCGGCCGACACAGAGCGGGAAACGCATGTCCCCGGGATTGCACGGTGTGCGGCAAGCAGCAAAAGAAAAGAAGCAGGAGCGGTTCACCGCTCTGCTCCACCATCTGAGCGTCGGATTACTCCGCGACAGCTTCTACGCCCTTCAGCGTCAAGCTTCTCCCGGAATAGATGGCGTGACATGGCAGGAGTATGAAACCGGACTGGAGAATCGACTTGTCGATCTGCACAGTCGGGTGCACCGTGGAGCGTATCGAGCCCAACCCTCACGACGAGTCTATATACCGAAGGCCGACGGGCGGCAACGTCCGTTGGGCATTGCTGCTCTGGAGGACAAAATCGTTCAACAGGCGGTGGTGACGATCCTCAACCAGATATATGAGGTCGACTTCAAAGGCTTTTCTTACGGTTTTCGGCCCGGTCGCGGCCCGCACCAAGCGTTGGACGCGCTGGTGGCGGGCATCCAATGGAAGCGAGTGAACTGGGTGCTCGATGCGGACATTCGAGGTTTCTTTGACAACATGAACCACGAATGGACGATGAAGTTTGTTGAGCACCGCGTGGCCGATCGCCGGATACTCCGCCTGATCCAGAAATGGTTGAAGGCTGGAGTTTCCGAAGCTGGTCAGTGGTCGGAGACAAAGGTGGGTACGCCGCAGGGAGCAGTCGTTTCACCGCTGCTCGCCAACGTATACCTGCACTACGTGTTCGACCTATGGGTGGAGGTCTGGCGCAAGAAAGTCGCGAACGGCGATGTGATTGTCGTCCGCTACGCCGATGATCTTGTGGTGGGCTTTCAATACCGGACGGACGCCGAGCGGTTCCTGCAAGAGTTTCGGGAGCGGCTGGCAAAGTTCGGTTTGGAATTACATGCGGACAAGACACGACTGATTGAATTCGGGCGGTTTGCCGCTCGAGACCGGAAGTACCGTGGGGACGGAAAACCAGAAACCTTTACGTTCTTGGGTTTCACTCACTTCTGTGGGCAGCTCAACAGCAGCCGAGCCTTCATCGTTTGGCGGATTACGGCGAAGAAGCGGATGGTCGCGAAGCTCAAAGCCATTAAGGCTGAGCTTCAACGCCGGAAGCATCATCGCACGACCGAGGTCGGTGCATGGGTTCGCAAAGTTGTGCTGGGATACTACCAATACCATGGCGTTCCTGGTAATTCGACTCAGTTGCGCATCTTTAGTCGTCGCGTGGGCAGGCTGTGGCGGAGCGTTTTAGTCCGTCGCAGTCAACGCGCACCGGTGCGATGGGGTCGTCTCACCCCTCTCTTGAAGCGGTGGATTCCCCCACCCCGAATTCTGCATCCTTATCCTGATGCCCGCTTCGCCGCCACTCATCCACGGTAAGAGCCGTATGCGTAAACGCGCTTGTACGGATCTGTGCGGGGGGCGATCAGCGATGGTCGTCCCTACCGCGACAACTGACCCACTACCGGTGCCCGGGCGGGGGACTTACGCGCCAGGCCAACCTCTCACCGTCAGCCTTCAGAGCCTGCCCCATTCGCTGCGCTCAGGGCAAGCTCTGAGCGGGGCGAAGGGTCAGCCCTTGTGCCGCTTCCTCTTGTTTCAGCCGCTCGGCCAGCAAAACCTTGAGCAGCGATTGATAGGGAACCTCGCGCTGGTTCGCCAGGACTTTGAGCAGGTAGCGCTGGGCCCGCCCTCCGGCCCGCCAATCTTAATGGCGGGCGGCTCTTCCAGCGGTGCGGGTTGTTGCCGCGGCCGCGAACAAGATAATCCGAATTCTCGTAAGCAGTGCCGTCAAAACCACGGCGCGGTGGAAAAGCCGCAAGGCTGGAGAGCGAGCCTTGCGCTACATTTTCTCTTGCGTGCCTCCAATGCTATAAGGCTCCCGTGCTTCCCGCGCCCGCTGCAGTAAGTTTCTGACTAAGGTCAGAATTTTTTGATTGACAATGTTAACTGTAGAGGTATAATACATAGAGTACCGAGCGCCCCGGCTCGGCAGAAGCTACTCGGGAGAAGGCCTTCCCCTTGCCACTCACCAAGACGCCTTTCATGCCGGACATGTTGTTGAAAATAGAGGCTATTAGCTATGATTTGAGGGGATTCTTCCTGTCCCACCCGATCTCCGGTGCTGGTGTCATTTGGAATGCGATTTCATTTGAAATACTGGTCATTCCCGCGAAGGCGGGAATCCAGTTCGTCGTCGACGCATTTCCAATGACTTGCGGAGTAGATTCCAGATTTCGCGGGAATGACTGCACCTGGGAGCGTCCGTGTCTCGAAAATGACAATAGTACCGAATTTCTCAACCTATTGAACTTAAAGGAGTTGACAGATCGTGGCTCCGCCCGTGGAGCGTGCTGGCAAAAAGATGTTGAAAATGAAGGTCGACCCGACTATGTGCTAGAAAACAAACGAGGGGCGGAAATGGAGAACGATCGATCCGACTATATTGATGAAAATAAACGTGTTACCTGCTTTACATGCTATGTTTATGATATACAGGGAGTTAACTGTGATTCTTGACTGCGGAAGCGCAGGACAGTGGCAAACTCCTGCTGTTTTGGCCGTTGGGTGAGCGCCGCTCGCCGCGGCGGACGGCGATTGGTCCTTGTAGCGGCGATGTCCTCATCGCCGATCGCCGGTGGGGACACCGGCACTACAGCCGATCGCGGGTGGGGACACCGGCGCTACAGCAGTTGCCGGGGCGACAAAATACCGAGCTTTTTGGTGGAGGGATGACTCTAATGGTGTTAGACTGGCGTGCGATTTGCGGGACCCGCCACGTGGGGTTTTCGGCCATCTGACCATCCGTTATCTACGGGGATCCTGCCCCCCGTTATGGCCATTTCCGAGTGTTGTCGTGGGAAGCGCGAGGTGGGTTGAACAGGGCAGAGACAGGGCTATATCCGAAGAGTCGGCGCCTACTATCGGACTGCCATAGGGCGGGAATTGCGCCCCGCAGCCTGGAACGGAATCTATAGCCTTCACCTGAAGAGGTAACTGATGAAAGTCCTGCTGGTCTATCCCGAATTCCCCGACACCTTCTGGAGCTTTAAACACGCTTTGCCCTTTCAGGGTAAGCGCTCGGCGTTTCCTCCCCTGGGCTTGCTCACGGTTTCGGCGATGCTGCCGAAGCATTGGCAGAGGCGGCTGGTGGATTTAAACGTGGAACGCCTGAAGGATTCGGACCTGGATTGGGCGGATGTGGTTTTCTTCAGCGCGATGATCGTCCAGGGACCCTCCCTGAAGGATCTGCTTGCGCGCGCCAGGCGGCGCGGCCGGCGGACGGTCGTGGGCGGGCCGATTGCGAGCGCGCCCGATGCCACGATTTCCCAAGCCGATCACATTGTGGAGGGTGAGGCGGAGGAGTTGATTGCTCAGCTCGCCGAGGATCTGGAGCGGGGGGCAGCCCAGCCTCACTACAAGCACCCGCAGATGCCGGATGTGACGCGCGTGCCGCTCCCGGATCTTCACCTGGCCCGGTTGGGGCGCTACAGCTCCATGTCCGTGCAGTTTTCGCGAGGCTGTCCTTTTACCTGCGAGTTCTGCGACATCATCGAGATCTACGGCCGCCGCCCGCGCACCAAGACTCCCGACCAGGTGTGCGCCGAGTTTGACCAGCTCTATCACCTGGGCTGGCGGGGCTCCGTTTTCATGGTGGACGACAACTTCATAGGTAATAAGAATAAGGTTAAAGCGCTACTCCCTCGCGTGATCCAATGGATGCACGATCACAAGTTTCCCTTCACGCTCTATACGGAGGCTTCTCTTAACCTGGCGGAGGAAGAGGATTTGCTGGGCATGATGCGGGAGGCGCATTTTACCCGCGTCTTCCTGGGCATCGAGACGCCGGTGGCCGCAAGCCTGAAGGAGACCACCAAGTTTCAGAACCTCCGCAAGGACCTGCTGGAGAGCGTGAAACTCATCCAGGCCTACGGGATGGAGGTCATGGGGGGGTTCATCGTGGGTTTTGACAACGACCCGCCCGACGTCTTCGACCGGCAAATAGAATTTATCCGCAAAGCGGCCATTCCGCTTTCCATGGTCGGCCTCCTGAATGCCGTGCCCAACACCCAGTTGTGGCGACGGCTGAAGGCGGAGGGCCGGCTGCTGAAAGCCAGCCTGGGGAACAATACCCTGGCCGAGCTGAACTTCATCCCGCGCATGGATTCACAGGAACTGCTGGATGGCTACCGGCGCATCCTGCAAACCATCTACAGCCCGCGCGAATACTTCCAGCGCGCTTCTGACTTCCTGGCGCAGTTGGGTGCCGGATCGCGCTCCCCGCTCGTGTTCTCGGATGTCCTGGCGCTGGGCCGTTCGCTTTGGCGGCAGGGCCTGCTTAGCAACTACCGCAAGGAGTATTGGAAGTTCCTCGTGCAGGCCTTGAGCCGCCACCGACGCCACTTCAGCAAGGCCATCACCCTGGCCATCATGGGGCACCATTTCTTCGAACTCACCGCGGCCGCCGACTGGAGCTAGTAGGGCCACCCCTTGGGGCGGCCTGAGGCGTTCGAGGGCCAGGGCTTGCCCTGGCCGGGGCAAGCCCCGGCCCTACCCCCGCGTTCGGGTTTCGCTCCCGCGTAGCGGCGACCGGAACTTGTCCAGGCCTCGTCGGGAGATCGGCATTGTTGCTATTCTCCCGTCGTTCGCGTCCCGCGCGGCGGGATCAGCGCTACTCGCATGGAAGTCGAGTTGGAGTGGGGGAAACGAGCGATCTGGCAGGGGAGGGATGGCGGCGCGCTAGCCCTTCTTCAGTTCGGCCAAAACCAGTCGGCCGCATTCCTTCAGGGTCTCAAACACCCCGATGCCTTTGAAGGCCACAGACTCAAAGGCAGACTCATTCTTTCTTATCAGACTCCTTTTCAATTCCTCGGCAGGGACGGCGCTGGGCAGGTCGCGCTTATTGAGCTGGAGCACGTAAGGTATCTTCAGGAAGTCGTACCCGCGCTCCCGCAAGTTCTCCTGCAGGTTCTCGATCGCCTCCAGGTTGGCGTCCATTCTTTCTTCCTGTGAATCGGCCACGAACACGACACCGTCCACACCGCGCAGGATCAGCTTGCGGCTGGCATCGTAGAAGACCTGCCCGGGAACGGTGTAGAGATGGAGACGCGTCTTGAACCCGCGCACAGTACCGAGGTCGAGTGGGAGGAAATCGAAGAACAGGGTGCGGTCGGTCTCGGTGGCAAGGGAAATCATCTTCCCGCCGGTTTTCCCGAGCGTCTGGTCAAAAATCCACTGCAGATTGGTGGTCTTGCCGCCCAAGCCGGCGCCGTAATAGACGATCTTACAGTTAATTTCCCGGGCAGCGTAGTTGATGAAACTCACGCAGTGAAATCCCCTTCCCTGAACCTTGCAGCTTTACTGCAAGACGAAACCGCCCCTTCACAACAAGCCCTTGATCGTTCTCCCCGCCAAGACCTTTCTGGCTCAGGCCGATCTCTTGAGTACATCGTATATAACACACCGACACCCTGCTGACAATACCGGGCCATGGCGAGGATTCATTTCGCCACAGGGGTGGGAAGCCCGGCCATGCTGCGTCGAAGGCATGATCGGCGTTCTGCCAGCGGAGGATGCCGAACCACCATGTGCGCCACAGCCTGCCAGTGTCCCGAGTCAGAGGTTCACCACAAGAGTGCGTCAGGGCACGGCTATAGCTTTGCCCTGACGATTTGCCAAGCGAATTTGTGACTCAGGATACTGGCCTCCCTGCGGCCATTGCCACGGGGCAGAAAGTCACTCGAAGGATAAGGATCTAGATCAAGGTGCTGACTGCCCACAATCGTGCCGATGTTTCCATCCATCATACTGCGCTAACGACCGAGAACTCGGGAGGAGCCGAGGTGTGTTAAAGGTAGGTTTTTGCCCCGGCTCTCCCGGTCCTGCATTTAACGACCCCCGTAAGGGGGCGGGTAGCGACTAACTCATTAGTGGTTCGATCTGCCTGGCATCATGCCACAGATCAGTTGGGGGATGCAAAAGGTTTTCCGGGAATATTAATAAGCAAGCCCTTTGACTTGTTTCAGTTAGGGTGCCATGTGAAGTGTGAGCGCTTACCGGCCTGGATTGATGATTGCCATTTCAGCCAGCGCAGCCTCTCCACCGAATCAGCCACGCAGCAAATTTTCTGACAGCGATCAATTGAGTTTTCGGGCGCTGCCCTGTCTCCTGCCCGTTAATGCGACAAGGGCGGCAAGCTCGCCCCCTACCTGTTCCCTCACCCAACCCGCTGCACAAAACAAGTGCAGGCCGGTCGGCGAACCGCCGCTCCTTGTGGGACCGTTGGTCCGAGGCGGGGGAGCCGGCGTGACAACTTGAAAAAATACGCTGAGATCGGACCTTGGTTTAAGCGTCAAATGCGGCAGGCCTTGTACGCCTGCCCCTCTTTTTCCTCCAGTGAGAGAACAGCCCCGAGGTGCACCCCCCATCCGGCATTGACACCTGTCGTCCGGCATGCTAATCAAGGCACATCACATGACAACGCGCCGCGGACCGCAGTAAGCTTTCGCAGCAGGGTTTGCTGTCTCGCGTTGGCAAAAAGGGAGGCTCCCATGTCGAAGGCGATGACCCGGCGCAAGTTTTTCGGGACCACCGGCCAGGCACTCGCGGCGAGCGGCGCAGCGGCGTGCAGTGGATCAATCCTCGAGGCCCGTGCTGCGACGCGGGGTGGTGCGAAGGGCGTAGACTACTACGAGAAACTCGGCGTGACGCCGTTCATCAACGCGGCGGGGACCTACACCGTCCTGTCAGCCTCCACGATGCCGGAGGAAGTTCAGGCAGCCATCAGCATCGCTTCGAGGCATCCCGTCCAACTGGAGGAGTTGTTGCGCGCCTCCGGGGAGTATCTGGCGAAGCGCCTGCAGTGCGAAGCCGCGCTCGTGACCGCCGGCGCCGCCTCTGCACTCACGGTGGGCACAGCCGCATGCGTCACGCTCGGGAATGAGCAGGCGATGGTGGGAATTCCTCTGGACATGACGGGGCTAAAGAACGAGGTGATTGTCCAGAAAACCCACCGCTACGAGTACGATCACGCCCTGCGCAACTGCGGAATTCGCTACGTGGAAATCGAGACGCTGGAGGAATACGAAGCCGCGTTCAATGAGCGGACCGTGATGGCACACTTCTTCAACGCCGCCGACGAGGGCAAGATCAGCCGCGAAGACTGGGTGCGCGTGGCGCATCAACACGGCGTACCCTGCTTCAACGACGCCGCCGCGGATATCCCGCCCATTGCGAATTTGTGGAATTACACCAAGATGGGCTTCGACCTCGTGACGTTCTCAGGTGGAAAAGGCATCCGCGGGCCGCAGTGCACCGGCCTGCTGCTGGGTCGGAAGGACCTGATCGAGGCCGCGGTGAAGAACAATTCCCCTAACTCCAACACCGTCGGCCGGGGCATGAAAGTCGCCAAGGAAGAGATCATCGGGCTGGTGGCGGCGGTGGACTGGCTGCTCGCCCAGAACGAAGACGCCATGCAGAAGGAGTTCGAGCGACGCGCCCAGCGCATCGCGGAGGGCTTGAAGGGCCTGCCGACCGTCGCGACCCGGATCTCCGTGCCCCCCGTGGCCAACCATGTGGCGCACCTCGTGATCACCTACGACCCCACCCGCATCAAGCTGACGGGAAAGGAAGTGATGGAGAAGATGCGGCAGGGGAAACCCCGCATCGAACTCAACCCCGCAACGGGAGCCAATTCCGCGAGCAAGGGCCTGGAAAGCGGCGCCCATACCATCGTGGTGGGCGTGTGGATGCTCCAGCCCGGCGAGGACGGGGTGGTGGCCCGTCGTCTGCGCGAGGTTCTCGAGGAAGCAGCGCGGGCGTAGGCCCAGGCTGTGTGCAAGCAAATGAGCCGGACCAGGCAGGGGCGCTTGGAAATAGGATCGTCAACCCTGCATCGATCGCCGTGGATGGGACTCTCTCGGCGGTCCACAACCTGCCATCATGTGTTGCTCCCTCGCCGAAGCAGGGTTAGCGCCGAAACCTGGTCAAGCCTGTGGACTGGAACCACAAATCAGATGCGCAGGCCACGGGGCAGCGCATTTCAGGTAAAATGTGCTTCGACGGCTTCGCGCCGTTGCCCGAGGACAGAAAGAAGATGCAGGGAAATCCCCATTAGCAAATACTCGCCCTACCAGGCGTGCCACAAGAGGAGGAGGATTTATGACCAAGAATGAATTCTACGACGTCGTCATGGGATCGGTCCGGCCGGCCGAAAAACTGATTGGCATGGTTCCGTCTGACAAACTGGCTTGGAAGCCGGGCCCCACGTTCATGAGCCTTGGGCAACTCATTTGCCACCTGAGCGACGGGCTCGGCGGCGGACTTGAAATGCTGGTGACCGGCAAATGGCCGCCGGCGGCAGAGATGGAATCGGGCATGAAACTCGAGAACATGCCTTCCTGTGGAGTTCAGGAGGCCTTGGACAAGCTCGCTAAGGACCAGAAGATTCTGCGCGCCACGCTGGATGGAATCAGCGAGGCGGACTTCACGAACCAGGTGGTTTCCGTGCCCTGGGGATGGAAGGCCAAGATGGAAATCATGGCTGTCTCCTTTCTCGGCCACTTCGACAACCACAAGATGCAACTCTTCACTTATCTCAAATTGCTCGGCCTGCCTGTCAATACGGAGACCCTTTACGGGGTATAGAGGGGAAGCAAGCCGAACTGCCTGAGGGGAAGTGTGAGATGTGGCGAACCCGAGTCCCCCGCCGACGCCCACAGCCTTGCTCGCCTCACGAACCTGCGAGCTCCTGAAGAGCCCGGCCTCCGGGGGCTGGGCTGGGGCGACCCTTGATATTGGAAGCAACTGCATCTCGGAAGGTCACACGGACTTCTCCGCAATGACAGGAATTGCGGCGCCCCTTGCCTCGACGGGGGCAGCATGTGAAGATGCCCTGGGAGTTATTTTCTTGGACTTTGACTGCCAAACGCTATTTCTGGAGGCGAAGCTAAATGCCTGACGCTAACGGAACCGGGAATAAACGTCCTATCGAGCAAGGGGACTGGAATATGACCTTCTTATTTCCCGATGAGGTGGCGGCTGCTCGGGAACGCAACGGCCTGGTGCTGTTGCCCCTAGCCCCCTTGGAGTGGCACGGGCCGCACCTGGCCATGGGCTGCGACAACCTGCTGGCGCACGCCTTCGCCCGCCGCCTGGCTCGCGAATTCCAGTGTCCGTATTTCCCCCCGCTGTTCGTCGGGACGGAGCGCGAGCGCAATCCAAACATGTTGGAGTCGCTGGGGTTCAGCCGCGATGCCTTCATTGAGGGAATGGATTTTCCCAAGAACTCGGTGGCCAGCGCCTATTTTCGAGAGGAAGTATTTGCGGCGGTGGTGCGCGACACCCTCCATATTCTTTTCGCGCGCATGCGCTTCCGTCGCGTGCTCATCGTGAACGGGCATGGCGCCGATAACCAGCGGGCGGTGCTGGACCGGCTCTGCCGTGAATTCAACACCGGCTTCGAGCCCAAGCGTGTCATGTGGGTCTACCCGGGATTCCCGCGGTCCCTGGTGGCCGGAGCGATTGGCCACGCGGCAGCGGAAGAAACCTCGATGTTGGAGGCGACCTGGCCGGGCTCGGTTGATCTTTCCCGGCTCCCTGCCACGGGCAAGCTGCACAATGTGGACTTCGCCATCGTGGATGGAGAGACTTTCGATTGCGTGCCCACTCCCGACCACACCCTGCGCGAGGCGCAGGACCCGCGTACCCACTTTGACCCCCACTGGGGAGAACAGCAGGTCGAGCAGGCTGCGCGGGAGGTGATCGAGGAGGTGAAAGCGGCGTGGTTCAGAGCGGATCTGAAGTAAAGCGCTGGTTTGGTTCTTCAGCTCACACCCAGAAGAACCACCGCGATGAACCCCAAGGCCACGCCCAGGGCGGTGGGTGGATTCATGCGCTCGCCGAACACCAGCCGCCCGGCCAGGGCCACGACGAAAATCGAGCCGCCAATGGCGATGGGAAACACCACGTGTCCAGGGACGCCTGAACTCAGTGCGACCGCCATCGCGATTTGCCCTCCGATGCTCAGGGCTCCCGCCACACCTCCCCAAAAGAGTTCCGTCTTCCCCACGCGCATCCCTTTCAATAGCATCGGCAGGGCAATCGCCGCCAAGCCGCCGGCGTACCAAACGGTCAAGTAGGGGTATTTGACGGTCTCGGGAAGCCCCCACCCCGCGATCATCTTGAGGCCGAAGGCGCTCATTCCGTTGGTGAGAAGTATCACGAGCATCAGTAGAAACCACATGGCGAACTCATTCTCCTTTCGCGGAAGTGCTGGCGATGGCGCGTTTTTCGATCACCTGACCCCAAGACAGGAAAAAGATTGAGACGAGCACCAGCCCGAACGCCACAACTTTCAGAGTTGTCAATTTCTCGTGGTACATCCAGATCGAAACCACCACCGGAACGCCCGCCGAGAGATTCATCATCAGCCAGCCCACCGTGACCTTGCCGATGCTGATCGACACTTGAAAAGCCAAAGATGCAACTGCCGTACAAATTCCAAATACCACGGCAATCACATACACACTTGTCGGAACATGATCACCTGACTTGAGAAGCAGGGTCCTCACCAACATGATCAGGGCGGGCCAGGCATAGGCCGAGATGACCAGCCCCGCGGCGTTAGCCTTCCTTCGTTCCGCTGCCTTCAACGCACTGCCTAAAAGGCCGAAGGAAATTGCTCCCAGAAAACAGAACAACATGCCCATCGGTGTCGCTCCTCGAGGCTTCTCACAAGATTAGGCTGGGGAACCACGGCGCGTCCCCCAGAGATGACCTTTTGATTCCGAGCCGGGGGCTCGCCGCGTGGCCTTCCGGCGCCCGAGAGTATATGTCAGTTTGCCTCTATTCGGGCCGGGGCGATGCCTTTTTCCGCAGGAAGGAGTCCGCAGTGCGCCCGGCATCGGTTGCCTCCTGCCTCCAAATCAAGGCCACGGCCCCGGAGCTTTCCTGTTCCTCTTGCCGAGCCGACTAAACAAGTGTATACATCGGGTGCTTCCTCCTTCGCTGCGGATTGCGCTTCCGGCGCAAAGCGTTCCGTCTGCCCTCAAAGGAAGCGACGGGGGGAAACGCAAGCACATCGAGCCGGCCGACAATCCGGAATACAGATTCCTGTTGAACCACACTCACTTGGATGGAGTGGGAGAGGGAGACATGCAATGAAAGCACCTTCGAAGCATCGATGGGCAATAACCTGGACGGGCCTGGCGGGTCTCGCCTGCCTGGCATTACTACCGGCCGTCCCGGCGTTTGCGCAGGTGGAAAGAGGGGCCGCCATAGCCGCGCTAGGCGCATTCATGATGGTTTTTCTGCTGTTCCTCGCCGCCTTTTACGTGTACTTCGCCCTGGCGCTTCAGACCATCGCCAAGAAGACCAACACGGAGAACCCCTGGCTGGCCTGGATTCCCATCGCCAACATCATCCTGATGTTGAACGTCGCCAAGAAGCCAGTTTGGTGGATCATCCTTTGCTTTATTCCCCTCGTGAACATCGTGATCATGATCATCGTCTGGATGGCCATTGCTGAGGCACGCGGCAAGCCGAACTGGTGGGGAATCATGATGATCGTGCCCTTGCTCAATCTGATCGTGCCCGGCTATCTGGCTTGGGCGGACTAGCCCCCGGGAGGAGCCTCGGGTGCGGGAAGCGCTGGGGGGCAGTGTCCAGAACCGGCTTCCAGGGTCGCCCCCTGAACAAACGAGGTTCTGGATGAGCCTACGCAGGCCAGACGGCAGACTCAATACCGTCTGCCTGCCGGCAGTGTCGCAGGCCGGCGCGCCAGGGCAGAACCCTGCCATCGCGGGCCCCACCCCGCGCGGCATTTCCCGCCCGCGGGAGCTGGCGGAGGGGGTCAGTTTGCTGTAGCGGCGCTCTATGAGCGCCGGAATCTATTGAATCAAAAGCCGGCGGTCGCTTCCTTCGTCAGCGCAGGCTCCGCCCGCCGCTACCACACCAAACTGACCCACTACCGGGCTGGCGTTAGCGTTGCAATACGGGGCTCTGGGGTGTACACTCCGAGGCATTTAGGACTGCGAAGTTAGCGTCGCGATCTAGGGGCGGAGCCTGCAGGGGTGGCCCGTAGGGGTGAGAGTGACCCCGCGCTTGGTCTGGGTCGAAGCCAGCCTTGGTCCGGCACCGGGCCAGAGGCAGTTCCCTTGTCGCAGGATCCGCCCGTCTCGATCCCGGCTGCAAAGTGCAGGCGTCGAAGCTCTTGCTACCTTGACGGTGCCCGGTGTTTTTTTATGAAATCCAGATATCTGATCTTGATCGTGTTACTCTCGGCCGCCGCACTGGTCGCGGCCCCTCAGTTGACCAAGAAGCCTCTCTCCAAGGACCAGGTGATGGATCTGGTGAAAGGTTCCGTGCCCAGCGCGCGAGTAGCGGAATTAGTGCGTCAAAACGGCATTGATTTTGAGCCGACCGACGACTACTTGCACGCTTTGCGCGGTGCCGGCGCCGAACCGGCCGTCATCGAGGCCTTGCGCGCCGCGAGCGCCATCCAGCCGCCGGCCCAGGACGACGTCGCCAAAGCCAAGCAGCAGATCAAAGGCGCCAACGCGCTCATGGATACGGGTGACATTGACGGCGCCATCGCCCTTTACCAGGGAGCCATCAAGGAGAGTCCAGGGGATTCCGAAGCCCACCGCTTGCTCGGCATCGCGTTCGGGAAGAAGAAGGATTGGCAGGCGGACATCGCCGAACAGCGCGTGGCGATCCTTCTAAAGCCTGATGACGACGCCGCCAAGACCGAACTCACGGCCGCCCTGCACGCCAGCACAGAGGCCGCCACGGCAGACGTGGTGGTTGAATCTTCACCTAACGCCGAGGTTTATCTGGATGACGAGTTCAAGGGGCGGACCAGCCCCGAAGGAGAATTGAAGATTGAGGATCTTAAACCCGGCGCGCACACCCTCCGGGTCTCCCTTCCCCCCAAAAAGACGTTCGAGCAGAACCTCGACCTCGCCGCCGGGGGAACCAGCAAGATTGTGGCCACCCTTGCCGACCTGTCGGGGAAGATTGTGGTCGAGACCACCGCGGGCGCAGAGGTTTTCCTCGACAACGCGAGTCTCGGTACAGCGGACGTCGGCGGCACGCTCGCCATCCGGGACGCGACCCCGGGCCCCCACGAGCTGAGGGTATCTGCCGCGAACAAAAAGGACTTCCAGCAAAGCCTCAATGTTTTGGCCGGAGAGGAAACCAGGATTACAGCGTCCTTGGCCGACCTGGCCGGAAGAATTGTGGTGCAGACCACCGCGGGCGCAGAGGTCTTTCTGGACCAGGCGAGCCGGGGCACGGCTGACGCGAGCGGCACCATTGCCGTGCCCGGGGTGGCCGGCGGCTCTCATGACTTGCGCATTTCGGCGAACGGGAAGAAGGATCTTCAGCAGAGCGTGACCGTCACGGCCGGGCAGGAGATGCGGATCGACGCGCCGCTGGAAGACCTTCCACCCACGCCAGGGATGGCGAGGTCGAATCCGAAAGACGGGCTGAAATATGCCTGGGTTCCACCCGGAACTTTCATGATGGGTTGCTCGCCGGAGGAAACGAAATGCGGACCGGAGGAGAAGCCTCGCCACGCGGTAAAGATCACCAAGGGCTTCTGGATGGGCCAGATCGAAGTGCCGGCGGGAGCATACAAGCGGTTCGCCGCCGATACCCAAAGGCCCCTGCCTCCCGAGCCGATCTTTAACCGCGCCTGGAACAACGACCACCTGCCGATGGTGAAGGTTTCGTGGAACGACGCGCGGGCCTTTTGCATGTGGGCCGGCGGGCGACTGCCCGCCGAGGCGGAGTGGGAGTACGCGGCGCGGGCCGGCTCGACTCAATCCCTTTACGGACCGCTGGACGAGATTGCCTGGTATGCCCGCAACAGCGCCTCGGGGGGCGGGCAATGGGGGAACCCCAACCCCTGCGGAACGAAGCGGCCCAACGCCTTCAGCCTGTTTGACATGCTGGGCAATGTGTTTGAGTGGACCAACGACTGGCTTGATAAGGACTACTACGCCCGCAGTCCCCAGGAAGACCCGCCCGGGCCTTCCACTGGGCGGCAGCGGGTGGTGCGTGGTCGCGCCTGGGTCGCCAAGGGAGAGGATATGCGGGTCTCCTACCGCGGCAGCAACCCGCCTGACGAGAGCTACTTCGAGGGCGGTTTCCGTTGCGTGTGCGACACGCTGAATCCCTGACGATATCCCCTCTGCCCTCACGGGTGAGCGTGCATCGCCTCGGCCGGGACGGCTGTGCACCGAAGTTGCTCTCCACCCTCGCGCCTGAGGGTTGCGCCCGGGCGGGCGCACAAGGCCCTGCCCCTCCCAAAGCCCACTTTCCCTCCCCCGGGTTTTTCACGAGGGGGGGAGATCACAATTCCTCCTGCAGCGCGTTTCTTTTCGAACTTTCTGACCCGCGCCATCGTTTATCCCTTCGAGGGCTCTTGGGTCGACCCTACTGCGGAGGTTTTCGATGGAAACGTTGTGGCAAGACGTACGCTATGCCGTCCGGACCTTATCAAAGACTCCCGGCTTCGCGCTGATCATCATCATCTCGATTGCGCTGGGGATTGGCGCCAACGCCACCGTCTTCAGTATCGCGAACGGCCTGCTCTGGGGCGTGTTGCCGGTGAGGAGCCCCGGGCGGCTGGTGGCCTTCGCGGAGGGCGAGACGCTTTCCTATCCCGACTTCATCGACTATCGCGACCAGACCACGCAGGTCTTTGAGGGCGGGGTGTGCGCCCATTTCCCCCTGGTCCCCGCCAGCATTGGCGGAAAGGGTGAGCCCGAACGGATTTGGGGTCAACTCGTCAGCGGCAACTACTTTTCCGTTGTTGGCGTGACTCCCACGCTCGGCCGCGGCATCGTGCCGGATGAGGACAAGGTCTTGGGCCGCGACGCCGTGGTGGTGCTCAGCCACTCACTCTGGCAGCGACGCTTCGGCTCGGACCCTGGGATCCTCGGCCGCACCGTGATGCTGAATGGGCAAAAATATACGGTGGTGGGGGTGACCCCGGCCGGCTTCACGGGCACGGACCGCGGCTTCATTACGGAATTCTTTGTACCACTGGCGATGACCGAACAGATCATGCCCGACCTCGCCAAGGACCAGCCGCGCTCCAAGCGGGACGATCAGTGGGTGATCCTCAACGCCCGTCTGCGGCCCGGTGTCAGTCGCGCGCAGGCGGCGGCAGCGGTCAACGTCGTGAAGAAGCGAATTGACGACACTTATCGCAAGGACCAGAAGGAACACCCGCGTCCCATCACCCTCGACCCCGCGGGCGGGTTACTCGCGGGCTCCGAGACGCCCGCTGCCAGCTTGATGGCTGTCCTGATGGTGGTGGTCGGCCTCGTGTTGTTGGTGGCCTGCGCGAACGTCGCCAACTTGCTGTTGGCGCGTGCCACGACGCGACAGCGGGAGATCGCTATCCGCCTGGCGATGGGCGCCAGCCGCCGGCGGCTGGTGCGACAACTGCTCACGGAAAGCGTCCTGCTTTCTCTCAGCGGCGCGGTGCTGGGTTTCGGCCTTGCGGCGATTGCAGCGCGCGCGATTTCCCGTTTCGAGCTCCCCTTGCCGTTCCCGATTGTGTTTGACTTCAATGTCGACCTGCGCGTCCTGGCCTTCACGGCGGCCCTTTCCATCCTGACCGGTATGCTGTTCGGACTGGCTCCAGCCTTGCGCGCCACGCGTCCGGACCTGGTGGCAGCACTCAAGAACGAGTCCTCAGTCTTCGGCCGTATCAGGGGATTCGGGTTGCGGAACTCGTTGGTGGTCGTGCAGGTCGCGCTTTCGCTGGTGCTCCTGGCGAGTGCGGGCCTTTTCCTCCGCAGCCTTCAGCATGCGTCTTCCATCGACATCGGCATGAAGCCCGATAACATCCTGCTGATGGCCGTCGACCCGAAGCTGCACAACTACTCGCCCGAGAAGACCCGGCAGTTCCTCTCCCAGCTTCGCGAACGCGTGTCGGCGCTTCCCGGCGTCCGCTCGATGAGCTTTGTGGACACCCTTCCGCTCAGCATCGGCGGGTCGAGCTATAACTTCTCGGCGGCGGGCGGCAAGGGCGGCACGAAACAGGATGTCAATGCCGATGTTTACAGCGTGGGCGCGGGCTATCTCGAGACTATGGGGATTCCGCTCCTGCGCGGCCGCGACTTCAGCCTCAAGACTGACGACGAGCATGTGGCCATCATCAATGTGACCATGGCCCGCCATGCCTTCGGGGACGAAGAGCCCCTGGGCCGCCAGATGATGGTGGCCAGCCAGATGGGGGCCGATAAGATCTCCTACACGGTCATCGGCGTGGCCGCCGACACGAAATCGCGCACGCTCGGCGAGACCCCCCAGAACTGCGCCTATTTGTTTGTTGAGGCAGCCCCCGAAAAGGTCTTCAGCTTTTTCGGAATATCCCTCGCCGTGAAGACCTCCGCAAATCCTCAGAGTCTAGTGAGGCCGCTGCGGGCCGAAATCGCCGCCCTCGACCCAACCATGGCCGTTTTCAACACTGAGACCATGCAGCAGCACGTGGATAAGTCCATGCTGCTGCCGCGGATCAGCGCCACCTTGCTGGGAGTGTTTGGTCTGCTGGGTCTGACGCTGGCCGCCATCGGCCTCTACGGTGTGATGAGCTATTCGGTGCGCCGCCGCACACGCGAGATCGGCATCCGCATGGCTCTGGGCGCCAATCCCCACAGCGTGCTGGCCTTGATCCTGCGCCAAGGCCTGACCCTGACCGGGGTGGGCCTCGGGATCGGCCTCGCCCTCGCCCTGGCCCTGGGCCGTTTCACCGCCAGCCTGCTCTATGGCATCAGCGGCACCGACCGCCTGACTCTGATCGCCGTATCGGCCGTCCTATTCCTGGCGGCGCTAGTGGCAAGCCTTGTCCCCGCTTATCGTGCCGCGCACGTCGCGCCCAGCACGGCACTGCGCTATGAATGACCTTTCCCGCGGGCCCCGCGGGGGGATACCCACCCCCCGCGGGTTGAAACAGTTATTCCATGACACTTCCCAAGCCGCCAGGATAAAATGGATTCATTCATGGGCAAGCTGGTACAAATCGGATTGTCGCCGGCGGCGGCGCGCCGGCCGGAGTGGCTGAAGGTGCGCCTTCCGGGTGGCGACAACTATTTCGACCTGAAACGGCTGATGCGCGGCCTCTCGCTGCACACGGTGTGCGAGAGCGCACGCTGCCCGAACATCGGCGAGTGCTGGCAGCATCGCACGGCGACGTTTATGATCCTGGGCGAGCTTTGTACACGCCGGTGCGGCTTTTGTGCGGTGCCGAAGGGCAAGCCCGCAGGCGAAGTGGACTGGGCTGAGCCCGAGCGCGTGGCCGAGGCCGCGGCGGGCATGGAACTGAAATACATGGTGGTGACGTCGGTGGACCGCGACGATCTCGAGGACGGCGGCGCCACGATCTTTGCTGGCACGATCGGCGCGCTGCGCGAGCGGCTCCCTGCCTGCCAGGTGGAAGTTCTGATTCCGGATTTTCGCGGCTCGGATGCGGCGCTCGAAATTGTGCTGCGCGCCCGGCCCAACATTCTGAACCACAACATTGAAACCGTGCCTCGCCTGTATCCGGTGGCGCGGCGGGGCTCGCGGTACGAGCGCTCGTTGCGCCTGCTGCGGCACTCGCGCGAAATCGCACCCACGATTCCCACTAAATCGGGCCTGATGGTGGGGCTGGGTGAAACCTTCGAGGAAGTTTCGACGGTGCTCGCGGACCTGGCGGCGGCGGGCGTCGATATCGTGACCATCGGCCAGTATCTGCGGCCATCGGGCGAGCAGTTGCCCGTGGCGCGCTTCTATCCTCCGGAAGAATTCGCCGCACTCAAACAATGCGGCGAGCGCGCCGGGATTCGCCACGTCGAATCCGGACCGCTCGTCCGCAGCTCCTACCACGCCCACGAACAGAGCCAGAAACTGAACCATTGAGCGAGCGCCCGGTGCTGGTGTCATTTGGAATGGGATCCCTTTCGAAACACTGGTCATTCCCGCGAAAGCGGGAATCCAGTCCGTCGGCGGCGCATTTCCAATGGCTGGCGGAGTAGATTCCCGCTTTCGCGGGAATGACTGCACCTGGGAGCGCCCGTGTCTCGCAAATGACACAACTACCAAGCGCCGCATCGGGCCAGCGGTTCATCCGATCACCGGATCACCCCATCATCCGATCTTCCGAATTTCTCAGGGGAATTTTTGCTCGGGGTGGAGTCGCTCCAGGGCCTGGCTGGCGGCGTGGTGAACGGCCACGTCAACTTCGGAAGTCTTCCCCGCGGTGTTCTGATAAACCTCGCGGTAGATCGACTCACCTTGCTGGGGTTTTCCCAGGCGGAAATGCAAGCTGCCGATGAGCATCGGCCAGAGCGGGTTGTGGGGATATTCCTGCTGCAACTCGCGGAACAGGTGCAGGGATTTCTCGAACTGTTTTTCGCTGGCGCGGGAGTAGTCCTTGGCGAGGTAGAACTTGGCTTCGGCACGGGCCATTTCACCTTGATTGGCGCAGAGTTGGAGTTGGCGGAGGCCCTCCGTGCGGCTGCCGCCCGGCAGGCCGATGAACACACTCAGAATCTTGACGATGGTCGAGAGCGAGTCGACGAAGTAGTTATAGATGCCGACCCCCAGATAGGCGTCCGTGAGGGTGGGGTCGAGCGCCAGCGCCCGGAGCATCAGAGCGCGCATCTTCTTACCAGCGCGGGCGGTGGGTAGGTCGCGGTCGTGCAGGCCTTCCAGGCGGGCGCGCAACGCATAGGCATATCCCTCGTAGAGATAGTTGCGCGCTAGGTCCTCGCGGGCGTGGATGCGGGCCTCGGCTTTGCGGATTGAAATGTTAACGAGGTCATTGAAGTGGGAGTCGTAGGGCGTGGCTTCCTGGTTGGACACGTCGAAGACGTCCGGATCAATCAGGTTCGCGGAAGCAAAATAGACCCTCCACCAGGTCGCGTTGGCTTCCAGCACAAATCCCAGCGGCGATGGGGGGTCGCGGTACTGAATTTGCTGGAAGATCTCAATCGCCGCGTTGAGGTCGCCGTCCATCATCAGGCCGAGGCCGCGCGCGGCGGATTGCCGGTCGTCCGCGTCGCTCGCTGCGGCTGTCCCGGCAGGCGCCGGCTGGCCGGACGCGAGGCTCGCCCCCAGGATGACCGCCGCCAGCAGCCAGGATTTCCTCACCGCACTCCGTCTCCCCATGCATCAACCTGTCAGGAAGGAACCTTTGCTACCCGAAGTCTCCCCCCACCTTGTCGACTTCTCACCAGAATAGACGACGCTTTTGGAAATGGCAAATTCCGCGCGTCTGGGGAAGAGCCGCGCACCAGCAGCGGCGGGTCGGGGCTAGGGGCGCGCTCCGCCCTGCGGGGAGGCTCTCCATTCGGGCGCTGTGGCGCGCGTGCGCGCCAGCCACAACGCACCCTCAACCGGCGCGCGGCCGAGCAACTCGACGCACGCCAGGGGCGCGACGCGGCGCAATTGGCGGGCGAAGGCGCGCCGGATGAGGGCGCTGGACTGGAACACACCGCCGGTGCAGACCACGGGTATGCTGCGGCGCATCCAGCCCGCGCGCTTCAGCAGGGCCACAGCCAGGCTCGCGAGGTCGCGAGCCGCATGGTCGCACAAATGCCGGGCGACCAGGTCGCCCCGCTCCGCCGCCTCCTTCACCTGCGGGAAAAGCGCGGCGATTTGCTGCGGCGCGAGGTTCATGGGAACGACCGCGGCGATATCGGGAAGATCCAAAGCCCGGCAAATACGATCCGTCAGGCGGGTGTGCGGGCCGCGTCCGTCGAAAGCCTCGAGCGCGGCCGCGACCGCTCTGCGGCCGAGGTCGTAGCCGGAGCCGGGGTCGTCGAAGGGGATGCCCCACCCCCCGGCGCGCAGCAAGCGCCCCTGATTGTCGCGCGCGAAAGCGATGGAACCCGTGCCGGCGATTACGATGATGCCCGGGGAATCCCCCACCGAGGCGGCGAGCGCCAGGGCGG
>Ga0208457_1001141_pt1 | contig 20465 bp, 27 predicted proteins | sample June2015DPH_10_1_FD_185513 | JGI IMG/M metagenome (GOLD analysis project Ga0208457, IMG submission 185513) | Peatland microbial communities from SPRUCE experiment site at the Marcell Experimental Forest, Minnesota, USA - June2015DPH_10_150... | ecosystem: Environmental > Terrestrial > Soil >... | reverse complement strand
GCCGGCGATAGGCTGCTGAGACTCGGCTGCGGGTTACCCACCGCAAAATTCAGCGGGCTCGAGGCTCCCCCGCCCGGCGCTGGGTTCGTCACCACCACCGCGTAACTCCCTGCCGTCGCCTGGTCCGCCGCGCTCAGAGAAATCGTCAACTGCGTCGAGCTCACGAACGTCGCCGTGTGCCCCACCCCGTTGTAAGTCACCGTCGAGCTGGCGAGGAAGTTGCTCCCATTCAGGGTCAGGGTCTGTAGCCCTGCCCCCGCCGTGGCCGAACTCGGCGATAGGCTCGTGATCGCCGGCACGGGATTGTTGACCGTGAAATTCACCGAGTTCGAAGCTTCCCCACCCTGTGCCGGATTCGTCACCACTACCGCGTACGTCCCCGCCGTCGCTTGGTCGCTGGCGCTCAGCTGGATCGTCAACTGCCCCGAGTTCACAAACGTCGCCGCGTGCCCTACCCCGTTGTAGCTCACCGCCGAGGTGGAAAGGAAGTTTATCCCATTGATGGTCAGCGTCTATAGCCCTGCCCCCGCCGTGGCCGAACTCGGCGATAGGCTCGTGATCGCCGGCACGGGATTGTTGGCTGTCACCGAGAACTCCACAGAGTTCGAAGCTCCCCCGCCCGGCGCCGGATTCGTCACCACTACCGCGCACGTCCCCGCCGTCGCTTGGTCGCTGGCGCTCAGCTGGATCGTCAACTGCCCCGAGTTCACAAACGTCGCCGCGTGCCCTACCCCGTTGTAGCTCACCGCCGAGGTGGAAAGGAAGTTTATCCCATTGATGGTCAGCGTCTGTAGCCCTGCCCCCGCCGTGGCCGAACTCGGCGATAGGCTCGTGATCGCCGGCACGGGATTGTTGGTTGAGACGGGAATGGCTTCGGTCGCCCCACCCCCACACGATGTCGACCACATTGCGATGGCGATGCAAGCCGTGGCGAGAATCCCTACGCTCCCACCATGACGTTGAAGCGCTCTCGCTTCCATGCTGAATGATTCCTTAGCTGGGGACAATGTGCCCTGATGGTCAGGCGAGATGGTGGATTGCCTCGAGCAGGCTGCGAGCGCGAGTCAAAAAGCCAGGAACCTTGTGATGAAGGCCAATGGAAATGGTGGCCCCGACAACATTACGGTCATCCTTGCTGAAATCCAAGTGGAAACCCCGTTGCCACGCGCCGATGGCGCCCCAGGGAACTCCTAAAGCCCCTCGAAGGCCCTGGTAATTCCGGCGTGGCCGAAGGGCTTGTGGGCGCCACCGGGGAGTTCCACCTCCGTCTTTGTTGAGTGGAACAAGATGCGCGCGATCAGGCGGCCCTCGATGATCAAGTCAGCCGACGCTTCGATCACCGATTTCGTATCCCCCGGCATGGCTCGTTTTCCCGTCTTATGAGTACTCAGCATTAACTTGCCGGCGGGAAGCCGGGCCACACCTGCCCAATGGAAATCAGGTTTCTTTTCCATCTCCAATAAGCCGCCCCGCTCTTCGATTGCTTCTTGGATCAGTTGAATAGCTTCATCCATACGCTCCTGGAGCTCACTGTCCGTCATGGGAACACCTCAACTCTTTAGTCGTTTCCGACTTTTCAACAGCCGGAAGATCGGTTCTCTGCAAACGGGCCGTGCCACGTCCTACCCGAATAACAACTCCCGACTGTCCTCCTTGACGTTCGTCCCTTATAGAATCAAGCGACTGAAGTGACGAAATCAATAACAATTTTTCGACTTCTGTGCCCGACGTTGAACTCATAATGGCTGCCGGGCGAAATAGGGCTGGTTTTGATGTCTCGATTAACATTGCCAACGATGTTGAGCGAACTTCTGCTCACGTCTTCCCAGGATGTCGCCAACACAAACTGATTTCGCCACTCTGAATTGGCCCAATTTGATGGTCCGAATTGGCCCACCCCTGGAAAACCTAACCGGACTGTTCTGTTTCGCTCAGGGGGAACAGGAGGCGCGGTAGACAGGAGAGCCAAGGTGGAGCTTTTTGAACAGCTTACACGGACATATTGGTGGGGCGGCGAACTCATGATAGAATCACAGTTGAGGCATTTGCTTCACGATTAGAGATTTTGGCACCGTTGAAGGCCAATGGAAGAGTCTCCGTCCACTATTGACATTGTCATTTCGGATCCCTACCCCATATTTCGGGAGGGTTTGCGGAAGCTGCTGGAAGCTGAGCCGGGGTTGCGCATTGTCGGTGAAGCCGCTGATGGTGAAGAAACTGTAAAGGTCGTTCGCAAACTCAAGCCGAAGGTCCTCCTGCTGGATCTCTCGATGCCCGAGGTGACCGGCATCGAAACCCTTCGAGAGCTGGGCAAGCTGAAGACTCAAACACGTACCATCGTAGTGACTACAACCATCGGAAAGGCACAGGTCATTGAGCTGCTTCAATTGGGGGTTCACGGCATCGTTTTGAAACACTCGGCACTACAGCTCCTTCTCAAGAGTATTCGTTGCGTGAGCCATGGTCAGTATTGGGTCGGCCGTGAAAGTGTTTCAGACCTCATCCAGGCACTTCGCCGGATGATGCCTGACGGACGCGCGTCAGAGGCCGTTCGAGACTTCGGAATTTCCTCCCGTGAGATGCAGGTCGTAACACACGTCGTTGCAGGCTATACGAACAAGGATCTAGCGGCGAAGCTAGGCATCAGTCTGCAGACTGCCAAGCATCACCTTACTAACATTTTTGACAAGCTGGGAGTCTCTAACCGCTTGGAACTCGTACTTTTCGCCATTGATCATGGGTGGATCAACAAGGATTAGTCCTGCTCCCTACGTTCTTTTCGACAGACCATAGACTGACAACTTGTCTCAGTGTGACATGTGGGCTCTCGTAGCGAGAGGTTACTCAGCATGCACAATGATGTGGCCCCGCGCCCACTTCAATGTGAAGGTCTTCGCCCTTTTCCACGTACCGAACAGGGTCAATTCGCCATATCCACCAGAAAGTCTACATCGCTCGCAGCCCCGCCTTCGCCCTGGCCGCCGAACCAAAGACGCGAATGTTCTTCGCGCCGTACATGCCCGCAAGGTCCAGGATTTCATTCCGCCTCGACTCGAGAAGCTCTTTGATCCCCATTCCTGACCTCCGCCAACTCTGGGGACAAGCTTACTACAACCGAGGATAACAATGCGAACCCAACACCCAACTGACAGGCGTTCACAGATACGCGAGGCGCCTGCAGTTCCGCCGTGCGCCGTTCGCTCACCTTCAGCACCGCCCAGTGACCTCCCGGTTAACGGCCTCAGCGGGTCCTCAGCAACTTGCCTCGCGTCGAGCGAATCAAGGTGCTTGCGGCATTCCCGATTGATTACTTTTCGTTAGGTGGCGAGCGTGTAATACGTGAGGAGTTTCCTGTCAAATGGTGATGGACCGGTGTGGAATTCAAGAAGCGCGTCCATGAGCATTCCGGCGGCTTCAGAAATCTCCTCGACAGGGGTGTAATTCAGTGTATAATCGTAATCACTTATTTCAGGACATCTCTTGTTGAAAGTTGGCTCATCGCCGGAGGATAAAGCGGTGAGCCATTTTCATTCGGTGTCATCTGAGCGAGAGCACATATTTGGGCATCCCACGGATGTAGTTGAGGGGGCGCCTCTCACCGAAGCCTTAGCCCCTGAAGCTTCAGGGGTTGAAGCCCACACATGATTGCGGGCCGGTCATGTCGAAGCTGAAGCTCGCCCCCCCTACCCAACTCTATGGAGGAAGGACTTTCTAAATGGCAGGACACTACCGCTGAATACAAGACGTCGTACTTCCGGAAATACTGCGCACAATTACTTCAGGTTCCAGCATTAGGGTCATGGCACGGTCGCTGAAACTTGATTCGAGTATGCACTCTTGATACCATCCGACGCCACGGCTGTAACCACATAGTAGTACGTCTGTCCTGCTTGCACAGTCTCGTCAGTGTACGTGGTTCCGTTAATAGGCGTGGAATTCAGTTGCGTCGGGTAGGGCCCACCCGAGGTAGTGCCACGGTAAACATCGTACCCAACTACGCCGGAAGTCGTGCTGGCGGTCCAGGTTAGAATCACGTCGTGCGTTCCCGCGCCGGACAGGCCCACCGTCTGCGGGCTGCCGCTGGAATTATCCGCGATGCTTAGCGAGGCCGCCTCGGGCCCCGCGACGGAAGGCATAAACCACACAGCAATCGTGCAGTTGGCGCCGGCTGCCAGCGAGCTGCCGCACGTGTTGGACTCGTCAAAGTCGCTGGCATTGGTACCCGTCAACGCGAGGCTGGTAATGCTCAAGGCGGCGTTGCCCGTGTTGCTCAGGGTGACGGTCTGCGTCGCACTGGTCATATCGATGGCTTGGTTGCCGAAGGCCAAGCTGGTGGGTGAAAGGCTGGCCACGGCAGCCGTGCCCGTGCCGGACAGGCCCACCGTCTGCGGGCTACCACTGGCGTTGTCCGTGATGCTCATCGAGGCCGTGCGGCTGCCACTGGCCACAGGCGTGAACATCACGGCAATCGTGCAGTTGGCGCCGGCTGCCAGCGAGCTGCCGCACGTGTTGCTCTGCTCAAAGTCGCTGGCATTGGTACCCGTCAACGCGAGGCTGGTAATGCTCAAGGCGGCGTTGCCGGTGTTGCTCAGGGTGACGGCCTGAGCCGTACTGGTCATCTCGACGGGTTGGTTGCCGAAGGCAAGGCTGGTGGGTGAAACGCTGACCAGGGCAGCCGTGCCCGTGCCGGAGAGGCTCGCCGTCTGCGGGCTGCCACTGGCATTGTCCGTGATGCTCACCGAGGCCGTGCGGCTGCCACTGGCCACAGGCGTGAAGGTCACGCTAATGGTGCAGTTGGCGGCGGCCGCCACCGAACTGCCGCACGTGTTGGTCTGGGCAAAGTCGCTGGCATTGGTACCCGTCAGGGCGACGCTGGTAATGCTCAAGGCGGTGCTGCCGGTGTTGCTCAGGGTGAGGGTCTGAGCTGTACTGGGCGTACCTACAGGCTGGGTGCCGAAGGCAAGGCTGGTGGCTGAAAGGCTGACCAGGGCAGCCGTGCCCGTGCCGGAGAGGCTCGCCGTCTGCGGGCTGCCACTGGCATTGTCCGTGATGCTCACCGAGGCCGTGCGGCTGCCACTGGCCACAGGCGTGAAGGTCACGCTAATGGTGCAGTTGGCGGCGGCCGCCACTGAACTGCCGCACGTGTTGCTCTGAGTAAAGTCGCTGGCATTGGTACCCGTGACCGTGATGCCGGCGATACTCAATGCTGCGTTGCCGGTGTTGGTGAGCGTCACGGTCTGGGCCGTGCTGTTCGTGTTAACCGTCTGGTTCCCAAAAGCCAGGCTCAGGACCGAGAGACTGACCACCGGAGCAGGGACACTGGTCCCCGTTCCCGACAAACTCACGGTTTGCGTACTGCCTGCCGTGCCGTTGTTGTTGTCGGTAACGATCAGCGTGCCCGCGCGGGCTCCTGTCGCCGTCGATGTGAAGGTCACGGTGATCGTACAATTGGCACCCGCTGCCACTGAGCTGCCACAGGCGTTCGTTTGGGCAAAGTCGCCAGCATTGGTCCCTATGACCGTGATGCCGGCGATACTCAATGCTGCGTTGCCGGTGTTGGTGAGCGTCACGGTTTGGGTCGCACTGGTGGTGTTGATCGTTTGGTTCCCAAAAGCGAGACTGCCGGGGGCAATGCTCGCCACAGGAGCCGGGGGCGTGATGGCTGCTCCGGTGCTTCCGCCTCCGCCGCAGGCAACCTGCCATGCAGCGGCGAGAATCACTGACAGGGCCAAAACAAGGGCCCTGCTTCTTGGAAGCTTCCTTCTTTCCGCTCTCGCTGCGTACGGGTTCATGATGGGACAACCCCTTGTGGGCTCTTCCGCAGAATCCGCGGATAAGAAAAAAGCGAAAGAGCCTGGTAAGGGCCAGAGGATAAGCTTGCGCATCCTGTTCGAATCCTGTAAGGAATGGCGCGAGGTAGCACAAATCCCGCAGGAGAGGACAGGAAGCACGTCTAGAGTATTCTGAATCGGGTCGAAAATTACAAGGACTTTATGTACGGGCAGGTCTGGTGGCCGTCCCGAGCGGGTCGGCCGTGTTTGAAACTCGAGGTGGGGGGGCGGCGCGCGAGTTTCTGAAACGCTGGTGGAGGCGCGCCCTGCGCTCCCGCCTCGAGCCGGTGAAGAAGGTAGCGCGTTTGATTCCGCGCCATCAGGGACTCCTGCTCAACTGCTTTTGAGCCCGCGGGACGATCTCCAGTGGCCCCACCGAGGGTTTGAATAATCGGCTGAAGTTAGCCCTGAGAAAGGCGTACAGATTTCGGACCTTCCGCGCTGCGGAACTCGCGCTCTATTACAGCCTGGGCGCGCTCCCTGAGCCAGAATGCACCCACAGATTCTGCTGAGCAGCCAAACTCCCACTGCTCCCGCACTTATGCAATAGTCTGGTGAGATAATCGGGCTAGGGGACAGGCCATCCCCACGTGTCGCTGCTCCCTACGCGGTCAAGGCTAATCAGGACAATTACTTCACATTGTAGTATTAGGGTGATGGCACGGCCGCTGAAACTTGATTCGAGTTCGCACTCTGGGTGACATCATTCGACGCCACGGCTGTAACCACATAGTAGTACGTCCGCCCTGCCTGCACAGTCTCATCGGTATACGTGGTTCCGTTAATAGGCGCGGAATTCAGTTCCGTCGGGTACGGCCCACCCGAGGTAGTGCCACGGTAAACATTGTACCCAACTACGCCGGGAGTCGTGCTGGCGGTCCAGGATAGAATCACGTCGTGCGTTCCCGCGCCAGAGAGGCTCACCGTCTGCGGGCTGCCGCTGGAATTGTCCGCGATGCTTAGCGAGGACGCCTCGGTCCCGGTGACGGAAGGCGTGAACATCACGACAATCGTGCAGTTGGCGCCGACCGCCAGCGAACTGCCACACGTGTTGGCCTGAGCAAAGTCGCTGGCATTGGTACCCGTCAGCGCGAGGCTGGTAATGCTCAAGGCGGCGTTGCCCGTGTTGCTCAAGGTGACGGTCTTCGTCGCACTGGTCATATCGATGGCTTGGTTGCCGAAGCCAAGGCTGGTGGGTGAGAGACTGACGATGGGGCTCGCAACCGTGAAGTTCAGCGGGCTCGAGGCTCCACCCCCTGGCGCTGGATTCGTTACCACCACCGCGTAACTCCCCGCCGTCGCCTGGTCCGTCGCGCTCAGAGAAATCGTCAACTGCGTCGAACTCACGAACGTCGCCGTGTGCCCCACCCCGTTGTAAGTCACCGTCGAGCTGGCGAGGAAGTTCGTCCCATTCAGGGTCAGGGTCTGCGCCGCCGCGCTCACGACCGCCGAGGCCGGCGATAGGCTGCTGAGACTCGGCTGCGGGTTACCCACCGCAAAGTTCAGCGGGCTCGAGGCTCCCCCGCCCGGCGCAGGGTTCGTCACCACCACCGCGTAACTCCCCGCCGTCGCCTGGTCCGTCGCGCTCAGAGAAATCGTCAACTGCATCGAGCTCACGAACGTCGCCGTGTGCCCCACCCCGTTGTAAGTCACCGTCGAGCTGGCCAGGAAGTTCGTCCCATTCAGGGTCAGGGTCTGCGCCGCCGCCCCCACGATCCCCGAGGCCGGCGATAGGCTGGTGAGACTCGGCTGCGGATTGTTGCCTGTGCCAGTTAGGCTCACTGACTGCGGGCTGCCAGCGGCGTTGTCCGTGATGCTCACCGAGGCCGTGCGGCTGCCACTGCCCGAAGGCGTGAACGTCACGCTGATTGTGCAGTGGGCGCCGGCCGCCACCGAACTCCTGCAGGTGTTGGTCTGAGCAAAGTCGCTGGCATTGGTACCTGTCAAGGCGAGGGTGGTAATGCTCAAGGCGGCGTTGCCGGTGTTGCTGAGGTTGACGGTGTGCGCCGTACTGGTCTTACCTACGGCTTGGCTGCCGAAGACAAGGCTGGTGGGTGAAAGGCTAACCACGGCAGCCGTGCCCGTGCCGGAGAGGCTCACTGTCTGCGGGCTGCCCCGGGCATTGTCCGTGATGCTTAGCGAGGCTTTGCGGCTGCCACTGGCCGAAGGTGTGAACGTCACGCTGATCGTGCAGCGGGCGCCGGCCGCCAGCGACTTGCCGCAGGTGTTGGTCTCCGCAAAGTTGCTGCCATTGGTACCCGTCAGGGCGAGGCTGGTAATGCTCAAGGCGGCGTTGCCGGTGTTGCTGAGGTTGACGGTGTGCGCCGTGCTGGTCTTACCTACGGACTGGTTGCCGAAGGCAAGGCTGGTGGGTGAAAGGCTGACCGCGGGCGAGCCTCTCCCAAAGAACATCGACTGCGGGCTGCCAAGGGCATTGTCCGTGATGCTTAAGGCAAGAAGTGCGATGCAGGCCGTGGAGAGAATCACTGCGTTCGCACGTTGTCGTTGCACTGCTCTGGTTTCCATGGGGAGATACCTCGCGCGCACGCGCGTTACTAATTCCGGGTCGAGTTTTTGCCCTTCATATAACCTTTCTTGATATTCCACCGCACAATAGAACGCGGCGCCGCATTGGCCTCCAGCGTCGCGGCGTCGATCCGCACCGCGCGCGCGATCGTGGAATGATCCGACCCTGACTCCTCGAGCCCGATGCGCAGAAACTGCCGCAGGGCCAGCAAATCGTTGGCCCACCAGGCGATCCCACGCTCCGAGTCGACCCCCTTGAAATATCCGATCAGCAGCAAGCCAGAAGTGGACCCTCGGCGCAAAGCTGCGGTTTGTGGGCGGCTTCTGGAGAGGTATGCCGTCGGGCAGTACTTGCGTACTAGACACACGCAGGAGCAATCATCCTTCTCCGCCGCCCTCAAAGCCGAGCGGCGACCCTCCCAGGTGCTCCTCAAAAGGGCCGCGATCGCGATGCGCTCGTGGTCCGCCCCGTAAAGGCGCACCGCCTCCCGCGCAGTATTGATGCGGCGTGCGCAATGTTGAGCGGCAGAGAGAGCTGGTGCGTCTTCCATTTTCCCTTTCCCACAAGTCGCTTCAGATCATCCGGAGCAGGGCATCACCCGGCACCACCTTAATTACCGCTATCCCACACGACTGTCTACAGTACTTCGGTACTGACGTGCCGCATATCATCTAACGCTGTAATAGAAAAGGTTGCTGTGTAGGGTTACTCGTATGCCACCGGTTGAGGGAAAACGGCAATGCCCTTTCTGAAAAGGCGCGCAAAGGTGAAGCTTACCGAAAAGGAGAGCTCTTAGCTGGAACGATCGGCCCAGTGGGGCTCCGAAGCGGACAAAGACGCGCCTCCGTTGCTCTTCGCGCCCGCCGTGGAGCATCCGACGCTCCAAGTGAACGATCGGCCTCCTGTGGTTACCGAAAACCTCGTCCAGATTGAATCAATTGATGTTGGCGCGGCTCCGCTGCTAAGCTCTCATTCCATTGTCCAGTCTGTTTGTTTCCGTTTTTACCACCCTCTGTCCCTCCTTCCGGACTCGGGCGGCTTTGCAATTGGAGATCCTCGCTCTGCATTGCAATCTCGTAAATTCTTGTTTTTTAGCAAGAATGTTGTGCCATTTGAGGTATTACGAGAATAAGAACAGCTTGGTCGTTTGGTTGTGGCTCCGCCGCGCTGCGCCACCAGATCAATGTGCTGCGAAGGTCGCAGCGCGGGCGTGCTCAACTGAGCACGGCGGACGGGCTGCTCTGGATCTCGCTTATGCGCCTTTGGTCAAGTGGCGGAGGGAGTTTGGTTTCTGCGGTGGAGGAGGATGGTGGAGGGATCTTGGGCCTGGAACAGGCAGGAAGCTCGGCCGGAAGGCGAAGAAATGAGGAACCGGAGGACAGGGCTACCCGGGTAGCCCGAAAGTGACGGCTCCAATAGGGAGAGTGGGCGCAGTAAGCCCAGCCCGGTGAGTGAAGGGGGTTTTAGTCGGGGGCAGGAATGGGAGGTTGCCATCGCCAAAGGGAGCGATAGAGTTGACGGGAGACCTCCTCCCGCGTCACCTGATAACTACGGACAATTTTGGAATGCCGGAGGGTGAAGGCCGAGGAGAGGACGAAGGCCGAGCACAGCACCAGGATGACGGCCGCCAAGCCTCGGTTGGGGACAGCCTGGGGAGGGCCGGCAGCCGAGGGCCGCCGGGGACGATGTTTACAAGCACGCAGGAATCCATTTTCCAAGGCCCAATTTGGGGTGAGATCGTTCCCGCCGTTGTTTTCCACTTTCCAACGGGCATGGCCCAGGCCATGAACCTGGGGAGCGGAAAAGGCTGGGGCAGGCAAGGTGGTGATGCAAAGCCATTCCTGGGAGGTGGTCGGCGCGTGGGGCCGGCCGTGTCGGTAATGAGTTTGGGTCACCTGCTCTTGGGTGCGGATCACCCGCACCGGTTGAGGATGATCTTGGGTAAAAGGCAATCCCTGCTCCTCCCAGAGACGCACTTCGTAGGCATTGCCCTCTTGGCGTTCGCGGAAGGTCTGATCGGACTGGCGCGCCTGAAACAAGCCCATGGCATCTTGCTAGAGATCGCGGTTCTCTTGTTTCAAGGTAATCACCCCATCCCAGCCGACCTGCTGGGCCAGCTTGAAGAGCGGCGCTTGAGCGTAAAGGGCGTCGAGCTGAAGGATGTCAAAGAAACGGCTGCCGTAAAGGTCGGGCAGCCTGGTGAGGAGGCGGAGGCCCGCCCTGTCCTCCGCTTCGCCGGGATGAAGCCACTCGATGGCCGGGAAGGGCTGGATCGGGCTACGGATGAGCTGGCCGCCCACCGCCCGAGGGTAGTACGGGATGGGCTCGACCGCTTGGCCCTGCGCGTCCCAGCCGGAGACCCGGCGTTGCAACCAAAACTCACAACAGCGGCCATGACTGGAAAGGATCTCGAGGCCATTCAGAGCGGCCACCGCATTGTACTATTAGGGTCATGGCACGGTCGCTGTAACTTGATTCGAGTCCGCACTCTGGGTGACATCATTCGACGCCACGGCTGTGACGGTGTAGTAATAAGTCGTCCCAGCAACCACCGTTGCGTCAGTGTAGGTGCAGGCCGTTGTGCTCGTGCAACCTGCGGCCACAGGAGAGCTGTTGAGCGGCGTAGTGCTCTCCCCTCCCGATGTTGTGCCACGGTAAACATTGTACCCAACTACGCCGGGAGTCGTGCTGGCGGTCCAGGTTAGAATCACGTCGTGCGTTCCCGCGCCAGATAGGGCTACCGTCTGCGGGCTGCCGCTGGAATTGTCCGCGATGCTTAGCGAGGCCGCCTCGGTCCCGACGACGGAAGGCGTGAACATCACGGCAATCGTGCAGTTGGTGCCGGCGGCCAGCGAGCTGCCGCACGTGTTGGACTCGTCAAAGTCGCTGGCATTGCTACCCTCAACGCGAGGCTGGTAATGCTCAAGGCGGCGTTGCCGGTGTTGCTCAGGGTGACGGCCTGAGCCGTACTGGTCATCTCGACGGGTTGGTTGCCGAAGGCAAGGCTGGTGGGTGAAAGGCTGACCGTGGGCGTGCCTCTCAGGAAAAGGATCGGCGCCTGCGGGCTGCCACGGGCACATTGTCCGTGATGCTTAAGGCAAGTGCGATGCAGGCCGTGGAGAGAATCACTGCGTTCGCACGTTGTCGTTGCACTGCTCTGGTTTCCATGGGAGTTGCCTTCTATACACGGGCGTTACCAATTCCAGGTCGGGTTCTTGCCCTTCATATTCGCTTACATCAACTAACCCTCTGTCCCAAAAGGGAAGGCTAGGCCTTCTGTTCTCAATTGGCGTTCGACAATGTCAGACGTCCTTCCTTTTCTGGTTTTCCGGGTGACGCGAAAAGAGAAGGAGTGACTAAATTGCCGAAAGGGATAAAAGTCACTGCGCAACGCGGTAAACCTCCAGCCCCAAGATTTCTGCCCACAAAACCAGATCGGCCAGGGCATCGGCAACTTTGGGCGGCGTAAGTCAGAGAAAACCCGGCACCTATCGGTTTGCCAGGGCGGCATTCCATCCAGCCACACGACATCCACCCAGGCTGGAATGCATCGCCTATCAGGTGGTAGCAAAAATAGCGATTGGGGAAGTTGTCGAGGGAGAGAACATTGAAGTCTCGGAAAGGCATGTAGACCATCCGAGCGCCTTGGGCACGTTATGGAGGGTAGGTTCAAGGCCCAGGCCTCCTTCGCAGGCACAAGAGGATCACAGCCAAGTCGACGGGCTTCCTTGCAGCCCCCGTGGTGTTCCCCTGCCGGGTACTTTCCTGATCCCCAAGCCCAAGTTAAACGGGAGCAGGTGCACCAGCAGATGATCGAGGATGTTCGGGTGCCGCCGACGCACCCGTTGTATGCCACCCGTCTCAACGGGTGTACGAAGCTGGGCGCGAGCTTCTCCCGGCGCTGTCACAGTAACCGCTTCCAACGCTTGCCCACTTTGGTTCGCCTCTGCGGCCACTTTTTCTCCCGCCTTCGCCAGCGTCTCCTTCACCGTTTCGCCGTCGCCCTGCTCCGCCGGCGGCAGCGTCACGGCCACCGCCGCTCCGCTTGCCATGGGCGCGCGCCCTAGAAGTGAGATCCTGCATGCTTTTGCCCCTTAGGGCCCCGCGTCTTACTGTACATACTCCCCTACACCCTGCACTCTTGTTCGCTCGCAACGGATTTGCGGTGTCAGGCTTTGACCTTGATCCCAGCAAGGTGACAATGCTCCAGCGTGGTGAGAGTTACATTCGCCACATTTCCGAAACCGTCATCGCGGAGCATATACAAAATAAACGCTTCCAAGCCACGACGGATTTTTCCCACCTTCGCGAAATGGATGCCATCCTCATTTGCGTCCCCACTCCATTAGATCCCCACCGCGAGCCTGATCTCTCGTTTGTGCGCAACACGGTGGAGGTCCTGACTCCGCATTTGCGGCGCGGCCAACTGGTGGTGCTGGAGAGCACCACTTATCCTGGCACCACCGAGGAAGTTGTGCTGCCGATTCTGGAGAAATCCGGCATGCAATGTCCGATAAGCCCTTACGTTACGGATGGGCGCGACGTCACGGCTAGTGAAGAGCGGGAAGCTGACTTCCTTTTGGCCTTCTCTCCCGAGCGTGAGGATCCGGGCAATCAGCAATTCCAAACCCACCAGGTCCCGAAGATCATCGGAGGAGTCAATGCCTCCAGTGCGCGAGGGGCACAGGCGCTTTATTCGCGGGCCTTCGAACAAACACACCTGGTTAGTTCCACGCGCGCTGCGGAGATGACCAAAATTCTGGAAAACACTTATCGGGCCGTAAACATAGCGCTCGTCAACGAACTGAAACTGCTGTGCCTGCGGATGCGTATCGACATCTGGGAAGTGATCGAGGCTGCCAAGACGAAACCCTTCGGTTTTACCGCCTTCTATCCGGGTCCGGGCTTGGGCGGACACTGCATTCCAATCGACCCGTTCTATTTGACTTGGAAAGCGCGCGAATACGAATTTCCGACGCGCTTCATTGAATTGGCCGGGGAAATCAACGCGTCCATGCCCGAACACGTAATGGTTTCATTGGTGGACGCCCTGAACCAGCGCAAACAATGTCTGCAGGATGCCAGGGTGCTCGTCCTTGGGATAGCCTACAAAAAGGACATTGACGACCCGCGCGAGTCCCCCAGTCTGAAAATCATGGAACTACTTCAGGCCAGAGGAGCCCGCGTCGATTACCACGACCCTTACTTTCCGCGTCTCCCTAAATGCGAAAACACGATTTCGGCCTCGAAAGCGTGGAACCTCGAACGCTTCGTCACAAGCTCTTTCTGCTTCTGGGCGCACTCGTTCGGCCTCACAATCGACCGGTCCCTCGGCTTCATAAAACACCCCAGATTGAAAACTTGGCCCACCACATCCTCACCAAGGTTGCGAAGCTTCGGGCCATCACCTGAGCTAAAATGGGCTCTCTTACGGTGGATTCAAGTAGCACAGCCGCCGCTCCTAGGGCTTCTGTGGGTTGGGGCACCAAAACACGTGTGGCGGCTCGTGTCTGCTCCCTGCTGTGCCAGCCTTAAGGATGCTTCGGAACATCGGGAGTCTCTCAGTTGATGTGGTAACGACGTCGGCAGTCAGGGTTCTTCAGCCGGCATGCCTGTACAAAAGGGTTCCGGCCTTGGCTACTAAACCAACAGGCATGCGCCCGAAAATGCGTCGCACAATTTGAGTGTTCCGACCGAGGCGTGCCCACTCGCCCGCAAGTTGGCCGTATCTCCAGTACGTCAAGGTGGACGGTGCTGCACCCCAGCGGTTCTTGAACTTGATGAGGCCGAGGGCACCCCAATCGGATCGCCCCATATCTAATTCCCGAAATCCATTAAGCTTGGCTTCCTGGATAGCATTCCAGAACAACAACTGCGTGCCCCCTAAATTGCTGAAGCGCCGGTCGGAGCAGCCATACTTGTAAACGAGCGTGGTTTTGTAGCTAAGCGTGAGGATGCTTGCCACGGGCTGACCGTTCTTGGAAGCCAGGCGAATCGTCAGCATGTCACCCATGCACGCAATCAAGTTGCGGAACCAAGCGAGTGGTGGTGGCATCGACAATTGCCTCCGGCGGGTAAGCACCAGAAGGCGGTAGAACTTCTCCAGCAGTGGCTCAGATCGACCCTCTTCGTAGGACAAGCCTTCCCGCTCAGCGCGCCTAATCTTCCTGCGAACGCAGTCTTTGTGGAATCCCCGGAAAAGATCCTCCAAGCTGGGTTGCAGGTCCAGCCGGTGCAGGCAGAAGCTCTCGGACTTGCTCAGGCCTGGGAGACTGCTAAGATCTACATTGACTGGCCTCATCTCGACGTACTTCCATCCATTGCCTTTCCAACCGTCACGCAGCGCCCCCCCAATGCAGCGGAATTCTTCGGGGCGGTCAACCAGTGGCTCGCAATGGTCGGAGAATGGCAGGGAGACGAGCCGACGACCCGTGAGCTGACTATTGACGCAGCAAGCAACGACACCGTTGGTCAACTCACGTCCTGGCGGACACGTGGTCAAGACAAACGGCTGATATCCATAAGTCAACTGTAACGCCCCCAACCAAGCCGACGTGTGAAACACTGACGCACTTGGGTGCCGCGCTAAGAATTGCCCCCAACGAGGGTCTTGAAGCGGATCAATCTGATGGAGACTCAAAGCTTGTTACACTCCCCTCACGGGCAAGTCGGTTGAACGGTAACATGCGGCAGCTCCAGCCGAGGAGGTTCAGCCTGAGAAGCCTGGCGTTCGGCTCGTAAGTATCTTAAACAAGGCTTTGTAATAACACATCGCCAACCCTTCTTGATTTCACCGAAAACTCCACCTTCTCCCTGTCACTGATGCTCGCGTGGTTCACCGTAGATCTGGAGCCAGTCGAGGAAGGCCATTACGACCTTGGGATCGAACTGCGTGCCGGAGCAACGGCGTAATTCGTCAAGGGCATCCTCGAAAGTGCGGGCACTCTTGTAAGGCAGGTCGGAAACCATATCTTCGAAACACTCAGTTACAGCCACGATTCGCGCTCCCAGCGGAATCTCGTCCCCAGCCAGCCCGTCTGGGTAACCCTTGCCGTCGTAGCGCTCGTGGTGGTGACGCACGATGCGCCCAACGGCTTTCATTTTCAAAGGTTCCAACATCTTCTCGCCCGTGACCCCATTGCTCTTGACGATCTCGAACTCTTCCGCCGTCAGCAGCGCGGGCTTGTTGAGCACGTGCAAAGGCAGGTCGACCTTACCGATATCGTGAACGAGGCCCGCCAGACGGATTTCTTCGATTTCTGCCGGGGATAATCCCGCCTGCCTTGCGATCTGGATTGCCGGCCAGGAAACCCGCCGAGAATGGCCTCTCGGATAGGGGCAATCGGCTTCAACTAAGAAACCGAAGGTGGGGGGCAGGCCCAACAGCGGCTTCATCTGCTCGAACCGGTGCCGGCACTGGCTGAAGGTGCGGGAGCCCGGTGGATAACATTATTTTCGTTGCCACTCCCAGATCCGCCTCTTCCAGCGGTTGCTGATCACGTTCCGCATCATCCGCCGTGACGCTCAGCGAACCCATCTTCCGCGCTTGAAGGTCAAGTTTGTTTAAACTAAGGCTCCCGTTGTCGGCTCGCTCCGATGATGACTCCTGCTAGTAAGAAGACTGAACCGATGACTACCAAATCAATCCAGGCCGTTTGCTCCTCCCTTTGCCGTGATGGGCACTGACCGCGCGAGCCTCCCGATCTTCCGCAAGGAGTAGCCTGGATTCTACCCATGAAGATACGAGTATTCAATGGTACTAAGGTAAGACCTCGAAACTGCCATTACTGGGCCCTTCATGCCGGCTCAAAACAAGGGCGCTGCGCTGCCTTCCGGTCCATCACGACTCACCTACGATTGCCCATCCGAACGCAACAGCCGGACCGTCAGCTTTGAGGAACTAGCCTACCGGTGGGCCATCTTCAAACAAATCAGCACTCATCCCCGAAACCGCCTCGCCGAGTTGCTTCCCGACCAATGGAGAGCGGCACGGCGGGTGGCCGCTATTCCTGTCGCGTCCTGTGGACGTCGGCCAAAGGCCTTCAGGACAGGGCTGCTGCGAGGGTGCTTGCCAGGGCCCTGGGCGTCAATCCGGGATGCAGAGGTATTACATTGGTGCCGTCTGGTCTTCCTCTAAGAGGGTTCTAATGAGGAGGCGAAGAAGGTCTCAGCGAAGCGCTGGCCATTGGCTTTGACGATGCATTTCCATTCCTAATTCCTTGGCCAGATAGCGCCTTATAGAAGAATCTTATAGTCGTACTTTCACCCTTGACCCAGCCAATCCGTGCGCGAGACGTCTCGGGCCTTCGGTTCCGCTTTCGGGAAACGCTTTCTCAACTTCCAACCCGCCAGCCCAGCAATGGCGAGCAAACCGGTCCCAAGGAGTGTGATTGCCGGTGGTTCCGGAACAGGGACGGGTGGATCGCTCCCACGCCGGTGTTTAGGCGCCCCGGGGAACCAGGGAGGTTCCCAAACAGGCCGCCGCGTGAACGCCGGTCCTCCTTGACAGTCCCAAGCCCTAAGACCTATTGTCCCTTCACAGGTAATACAAGATTTCATAAGAAAGAGACCGTTAGTTGAAAAACTCGGGGTATGGCTAAGGTTGGCTGGGGACGATTCCCAATTGTACATGTATCCCTTGGGCTCCAAAGTCCAACTTGAGCCAAATCCTGAGGGTTGAATCGTACCCCAATAGATGTCCTTCCCAGAGATGTAGGATTCGAGGTCAGCAAAAGAGTCACCACTGGCACCAAATGACTGCGTGAAGTCCCCAGAGAAGTCGGGTGCCCCTAACTGCTCGATGTTGTAACTGTCGGCTTTAGCGGGGCTCGCGACAAGCATGGAAGACAAAATAAGTATTACCAATTCAGGTGTCATCCACTTTGTAAATCTCACTTTTCCAGCGTTGTCCTGCACTTTGAGGTGCCCTCCCGAAGGAACAATTGGTCTTTGCGAAGCATCAGGGTCTCGTTCTACCCATCGGCAGCGCCGTGGGCCGGAGCCTCACAGAAGGCATGAAGACTCGCTCCTAGGCCAGCGTCTCAGGGCGTCTGGTGGGCAATCCCGGCCCGGCAACAATGCGGTACTCCAGAATGTTGGCGGCCAAAGTTCGAAGATCATCGTTGGACGCGTTGGCAATGCCGTTAGCCGTCTTTTGTTCCTTCATTCCACTCCATCGCGTACCGACTCCTCCAAAATCGCCGCCGTGCAGCCAATGAATAGAAATCTGCACTTCAGCTCATCTCAGCTTACGGCACACCAGCTAATTCATACAACGGTCCATAGGTACTAGCAGGCACAATACCAAGGTACTAGTACTAGATGGCAGGTTTGGCTGTTCCAAGGCATCCAACAAGCTGATTTCAGCCGACGCTAAGTCGGGAAGTAGGGCGCTATGAATGTGCCACCACAGTGGTGGGCACCTTGAGACGGAGCATTGGCATTCTCTCCTCGCTGAAGTCAGGTGGACGGGACCGCTAATACATGTTGGTGGTGAAACAATGAGGGTACTCGGCGAACTCCAACAGCTTGGCAACGGCTTCGTCCACCGTTTCCAGCTTGCTCAATTGAAACATCCGAGTGACTTGCATTTGGCCGAACATCTTGTTTCTCTTCCTTCGAAAATAAGCTCTCAGCGTGGTTGGATCATTGTAGGTTGTCAGAATTCGTGACAAATCTTGCCAGCATTAATGACAAAACTCGCCGCAATTCATGGCAAAATCCTACTCCGGCGCGCAGGTGTGGCTTTACGCGGGATCAAATATAGGCTGCCTGCGCGTCGGCGACTCTATCTTTTTCCCTTTCTTTGCCTTACATTCGAGCGGAGTTCTGGATGGAGCGGGCATTAAGAAGCCAAGAGTGCCCCGCCGGAAGCCGGTCCGCAGCGTAGCCCCTCTGGCTTGTAGGTTTATGCCAATAATTGTGACAAAAAAGTAGGATCTTGCCAGGAATCGTGTCACAAATTGTCACGAATTGTGGCAACCAGCTCTGTAAGCCCTTTCGTATCAATAGTCGTGCTTTCACTTATTCTGACAACCTACAATCATGGGTTCGATCGTGTGCAGATTCCAGATTCCATCGAGAGGGTGAGCGGGAAAATCCGCAAGAAAATTGTTGCGTGAACGCACAGGTCGTGGGTTCCCCCCAGACAAGGGCGGACTGTCACTTGACAAAGGAGGCGCTCGATTGACCTCCGTTCTGCGGAGACTTCACCCTTAGGCTCATGCGGCCTTCCCCCCTTCTTAGGACCTGAAGAATTGCGAATAAGAGTAGCAGGGCCAGCAGGAAGAAACCCATGCCCCCTTTATGATGAAGACTACCGTGCAAAAAGCTTGCGTCGACGTACTCCGCGAGCAGCGTCAGCAGGGCAATTCGCATGCCATTAGTAACGCACACAATGGGCAATGCGAAAAGAACCAGCACGGCCTTCTTCCAGACGGAGGCAAGAAAAAGGTGCCCGGCGATGAGACTAGTGATGAAGATGGCTAAGGTTGAATGAATCCCACTGCACTCCTTCGCTACTTGGATGCTGTTGCCGGGCAGGGTGAGCTCGAAACCATTCCGCAGAACCGGCACATTGGCCAAGGTGAATATCGCAGAGCACACCTCGGTTGATCCGAGCCGCACAGCCCAAAGGGGGGCGTCGAGCAAGGAGTCAGGGATAGGTACTGTCAGGAGGAGTAACAGGAGCGGAAAAGCTCCCGCCCGAAAGGCCCCTGTCCCGTAACAAAAGATGAATCCACCCATCCAGAATATAATCAGCCCCAGTATCTCTGTCGAGAGGGAGTTTTCCGCTCCGAGTTGATTCAGTGCCCGCCCCGTGCAACAATTCAATGTCAGTCCCATGAGAAGCAGAATGCCGCCAATCGAAAAACCGTATTGGACCCTCGCGAAGATTCTTTTCCTTTGCAAAAACATCAGTGCCATGCTAATGAAGGGGATCAGCAAGGTATGCGAGTCCCTATCATACTCATGATGGCCCGTCCGCAGGGAGTAATCCAGCAGTGTCTTCAGCGGCGTCCAGAATACGAACAGGGACACTATAACAAGAAACAAGAGAAGCACGTTCCTGGGCGAGCTCATTCTCGCTGCATAATCTGCAATGGACGTGGCTCCGAGTCGAGGGGCCGGGTTTTGTCCCGGAGGCGGGACGGAAGGGCCAAGTGATGGAGCCGACATTTGTACGAATCCTCCGGAGGCCATGGCCTCATTGCAGATCGGGGCCTGACTGCGGGGTCACGCCACGTCGGCTACATGCGCCGGTGGCGTGTCCCCCAATAACGGGTCTAAGGTATATCAGATCGGGTTCCTTGGCAACGGCACGCAACGGCAAATGGAATATCGTTTCTCGGGATTCAACTGGGATGATGATTCGATACCCGAGGATTCATCAATGGGCATGAGCGGGGGGCCAAAGTCAACTCTTGCTGATTCTTCCGCATCGCGGGTCAGGATCCCGCAGCTCTTCTGACCGTTGGGCCAAAACCAGATAAAGGGATTTCTCTTGATGCTGTACGCCTCGATTGAGAGGACCACCCTAATTCGCCGATAACAGACGGGGTCCGGAGGGGGAAGGTAGTGTCGGAGGCGCTGAATGCGTTGGCAGAGGCGGAGTTAGAAGTCCGGAAAGATTTTGCAGGGAGTAAGAAAATCTCACCCCGCAGGTGTGGAATGCCGTCACACTCGCAGCGTGGAGAAACCCAGAAGACACTCACCCACGGAATCGCCGAGGCTTTTTGAGATTGACCCCAAGCCGTTAGGGGAAGAGCTGACGGCGCTGGGGGGAGTGCCGCGGGTGGGGCGGGCCTTTCGGTCGCTGGGCCTGCCGGCTGCGATCCACGGACCTGTGCATATCAAGCACCGCGAGCGGGGCTATGACGAAGGCACCTATGTGGAAAGTTTGGTGGTGTTAAAGGCGGGGGGGACGGGAGAAGACAACACACAGAATCAATAACTTAGGTGGGGCCAAATCAGATGATCAGTATCCGTCCGGCGAACCCAGGTGGCGCGTCGGCATACGGTCTGCCAGTCGCCCTCTGGCAAGATGGGGGAGTAAGGGATTAGGGGGTGAAGATGTTTCCCTCTTCAATCCGCGCGAGGCATTCCTC
>Ga0208457_1001140_pt1 | contig 20476 bp, 28 predicted proteins | sample June2015DPH_10_1_FD_185513 | JGI IMG/M metagenome (GOLD analysis project Ga0208457, IMG submission 185513) | Peatland microbial communities from SPRUCE experiment site at the Marcell Experimental Forest, Minnesota, USA - June2015DPH_10_150... | ecosystem: Environmental > Terrestrial > Soil >... | reverse complement strand
TGATATAGAATCTGTCCTTGCCAGTTAGCCAAGCCATTCGGAACGCAGATGTCAAATGGATTTGAGCGAACACGCCACGATGATGGGAAAGTTGCTCGTGAGTTTTCAGTGTCTCGAGTACGCCTTGCGGGCATTCCTTTATGAGCGACGCGATCCTCCGCACGAGCCGCTGGCTTCTGGAACTGACCTGGACACGATGACCTTTGGGGATGTGCTTCCTGAGAACGCGATTACGAGGTGGGATTCGTTAACGCATCTGATCAAGCGATATAACCGAGCGATCAGCGATGGACAATTGAAGGTGGATCCGTCCCTCGTGGACCTGCGAGACGCCCTGACACATGGGCGAATGGCGGCATCGCTATTAGAGGGGAACCTGGCGCTTATCAAGTTTACTCGACCCTTCGCCGGAAGAGTTGAGGTTGGTTTTCGGGAGGAGTTAAGCAAAGAGTGGATGGAGAATCAAATCAAGCGGGTTTTAGCCGAATGTGGGAAGGTCGGGAGAGCAGCTAGCTCTCGAAAGTGAATCCCCTTCCACAGGACTGTGGTCACGGATAACGCGTAGCGTCCGCCGCCGGGCGGCTTGGTTCAAACGGCGATCTGGGAAACACAGGTTCCTCTGCGCCAACTCGGACAGACCCACTCCCGATTCGACCCGTACTTCCAAGACTTGAAATAACTTCGTCCAATTCCGTAAGAGCCGTTCAACCGATTCTGTTTCCCGAGAAGTGGGGCAGACCCCAAGCGCTAAGACACCTTCATCAGCAAGATTCGAAATTACCATTCATCTCTGAACCTCAATTGGGAGCGTGACTGCGACGCAACTAATAGCTGGAGGAAACGGGAATGCAAAACGCACACGAGCGCTTTGGAACGCTGGAGTTCACCAAGCGAATGAAGGATACGACGACCCGTGTTCGGGTTCACATTGATCGAGCTGTTCTAGAACCCGCAAAGGATGAACATGGGCAAGCCGCCGTCCACTTAGTCTCTATGATCGGGGGAGATGCCGAAATCGGCGCTCTGTGGGCGGCAGTGACTGAGGGTGCGTCGTTCCAGATTCAACTGCCAGGCCGCGCGCGCATTGCAGCTTCTCTTGGCCTCGAAGCCCAGTGTTTTCGCGGGAGTGTGACCGTTCCGGGTAGGAAGCGTCCGGCCCGGCACTTAGTGGCGGTCTCAGCCGAGTTGGCCAAGACGAAACCAGGGGCGGACCGTGAGGGCGCACGGACCATTTTGTGCGATGACGATCCGGTGTTTGTGCTCTATCGTGTTGCCTCGCGATATGGCCTTCCGGTGGTGCCGGAGTGGGCTACGTGGTTCATGCGCGAGCTCAATCAGCGGAAGGCGATCCGGCCCTTGGTGGGACTTGGATGCTCACCCGTACTGGTGAGCGGGAATAAGCCTGCCCTTCTCAAATGCATCGGCAAGGCTTTAAGAGAAGGCTTGATCCATATCCCCAAAGAAAACGGCTCGATCACTTGGAAGTTGCCGAGCAATTTCCTGGAGCGGTCGACCTTGGAGGCAACGGTGGCCGTGCGTCCTGCCACTTAATGCTGTTGTGCAAAAGAGGACCAAGGAGGGCTTCGTGCGAGTCGTTCTAAAAACTTGGAGCAGCAATCCCGATTACAGTGCGGGATGCGATTACGCGGTCGTGGAAATCGGTGAGGAGTTCTCGAAGCTCGCTCTACGACGAATCAACGTCCTGTGTGGCCAGAAGGCCGTCGATCCTTCCCTGTACGAGACGTATTACTGGGACTCCTCGGCGCAGTATTTCAGCCCTTGGGTCAATCCCGCCAGCCAGCCGAGCGAAGTCCAGGAGTCAGGCTTCGAGTTGGAGGAAACGCTCGAAGACCTTGAAGTTGACACGCGGGAAGTAGTGACTGCGCCAGCCGACTTTCGGGTTCTGGAGAGCCAAATTGCAGCCGTAGAGTGCGCCCAGATGATCGTGCGTGAGGGGACCATCGCATTCAATGCGCTCCTAAGGCACACCGACATCTACGTAACGACTGCTGAGATCCCGAAACAAGTTTTTGAATCCGTCCTGACAATCGCTGCCGCTTAAATTTGCTCGCCCCTCTTTCTGTATCACCAGAGCTCCTTGCTTCGGCTGAACAAACCATGAGGAAAAGACTATGCAATTACCGAAGGACATCAACGAGTATTTGCGTGCGTGGGCCCCCGAGTTGGGCGAGAGGATTCTTCAGACCTATCCGCCGCTGCACGGCTTTGACGACGCAGCTTCCCCGCTCACCGGGCAACTCCTCCGTAAGCCGTTTCCTGCACAGACACTCGCGATGATGGGCGTTGTAAAGCGTTGGAATGAGGCGCGGGGTGCAGCTGTGATCGCGGAGTGCGGGACCGGCAAGACGCTGATCTCGCTCGGCGCTGTCCACGTGCACAGTGATCGCAAGCCATTCGCCGCTCTCGCCATGGTTCCGCCCCAGTTAGTTGAGAAGTGGGCGAGAGAAGCATTTCTGACTCTGCCTCGCGTTCGGGTTTTTTTCATCGACGGTCTACGGACTCCGACGAGTTCCGTGGGCCACGCGGGGGTCAACGAGGTCAGGCTGCGCAATGGCCGCATCATCCGAGAAGGGCTGCGCACCACGCTCACAGAGTTGCGGCAGCGGAAGACGGCGCGCACTGCTCGCCAGCGGTGGGATTCCATCTGCGGATTTCCGGCTCTGTTTATTGTGGGGCGTGACCGCGGGAAGCTGAGTTACTTCTGGCGACACGCGTACGGACTGGCGCACTGCGGCCGGTACCAAGGCTCCGTTGTGAATGCCGACACAGGCTGCCCGATCTACCTGGGAGAGGATGGCCAGCGACTGCTTTTCGTGGACTTCAAGAAGGCAAAGCTGAGCGAAATCCTCGGCGGGCCGAATGGCAACGAAACGAGAAAATCTCGGCGGGCATTGTACAGTGCGCTGTGGCAGGCGGACGGAAAAAAATCCGGCGCTTTGCTCCGGTGGATTTCATCGGACGCTACATGCCGGATTTCTTCGACTACGCCATCGCGGATGAGGTGCACGAGTTGAAAGGAGATACGGCCCAGGGGAACGCGCTTGGCACGCTGGCTGGGTGTGCGCAACACACGGTGGTCCTCACCGGGACGCTACTTGGAGGCTACGCCGATGAGGTGTTCAACATCCTCTTCCGCATGCATCCCGCGAGAATGGTCCACGAAGGGTTTGAGTATGGGGAAGCGGGTGTGCGAGCGTTCACGGAAACCTACGGACTGCTTGAAAAGATCACCGTAATCGAGCCGACAGATAACGCTTGCTCGGAGGCACGGGTAACGAAACGTGTTCGTCGGCGTCCGGGAGCGTCCCCGTTGCTCTTTGGCCGTTTTCTGATGAGCCTTGGAGCATTCATTTCGCTCGAAGACATTTCGGAGGCGCTGCCGCCCTACCGGGAGGAGGTCGTCAGTGTCGAGATGGACCCTCCATTGAAAGAAGCCTACAAGAAGCTTGAAGAGGACGTGAAAAACGCGCTGAAGGAGCACCGCGGGAATCAGTCGGTAATGAGTGTGGCGCTGAACGCCTTGCTGCTTTATCCCGACCGGCCGTTTCGTCTGGGGAATCTGTTTGGGTGGGAATACGACCCAGCGACGCAGCGGCGAGAAAGATTCCTTATCGCAGAGACGCCAGATTTGAACGAGGACCACGTCTACGCTAAGGAGCGCCGCTTGGTGGAAGAAGTAAAAGTGGAGCTGGGGCGTGGTCGTCGGTGCCAGATCTATGCGGTGTATACGCAAAAGCGAGATGTGACTCAGAGACTGGAACGCATCCTCACGAATGAGGGAATCCGAGTCGCGCTGCTCACCACAGATGTGCCTCCTGAGGCGCGAGAGAGCTGGTATGACCGTCAGCTCCGGGGTGGGGTACAGGCGGTGATCTGCCACCCGAAGTTGGTGCAAACGGGGCTCGACCTGATCGACTTTCCAACGATCCTGTTTTACGAGACCGGATACTCCATCTATGTTCTTCGGCAAGCTAGCCGACGAAGCTGGAGAATCGGCCAGCGGCTTCCAGTGAAAGTGAAATACCTGCACTATGCCGAGACGATGCAGGAGAGCTGCCTTCGTCTGATGGGTAAGAAGCTGCTGGTCTCCCTGGCCATGGAAGGCAAGTTCTCTTCGGAAGGGTTGCAAGCGATCAACGACGAAGATGACATCCTCATGGCCATAGCGCGCGAACTCGTGACACAGAAGGGTATCGGCGAGAGAGCAGATGCGGTGTGGGCCACACTTCAGAAGAAGCAAGAAGAAGTACTTGGGACACGCATATCAGAAGTGGCAGACCTAGAGAGCGAGCCCGCGGTTTTCGAAATACCTCCAACCATGCCCAATTCGACTGCCGTTGATCAATGGTCCCCGCTTGCGGCTGTGACGGGCTCGCCCCGCCGAAGAAACTCACGGCGTCCGACTACAGCGACGCCGGAAGAGCAGCTCACGTTGTTCTGAGCAGCACGTAATCCCGCCAAGAACTGCGCGGTGGAAACGACCTGACGCAGAGGCAATCCTAACCACACAAGAGAAGGAGAGACGCCATGGGAATTCTCGGACTAACGCATGACGAGAACGGCGAGGCTCTCGAGAAACTCCCGGTGACAATCAAGGTTGCCATCGGGGAGGGGCCGACGCCCGATGATCAAAAGAGTAGTCCGCGAGCCTTTTTTCATTTCGTTTTCAAGCGGAAAACCATGCGGGGGCAATCGGTCTTATGGGAACCCGCGCCAGACATCGCAGAAGTCTTCGGGGATAAGCCAACTGAATTGGCCGTAATCTTCCTTCATGATGACCCCAGGGAGGTATGCCCATCGGAATACGCCCTGTGGACCCGGAAGGGCCGCCTATGTCACGGAGAACTTGTACAGATCGCCAACGGCAACACGCCGCGTTACGAAATGCAGGCGACCCGAAGGACAAAGGAGCACCCGGAGGGGGAATCATGGCCGGGTAATCACGAGTATGTGGATGGACCAAAGAAAGGGCAGCCAATCGAAGCTTGTGGTGAAGGCTGCCCCGAACTAGAGAGTGGCAAATGTGGGCCCTCAGCAGATCTTTATTTCATCCTAGAAAAATTCCCCAGCTTGGGGGCCATATGCCGGCTGCATACGGGGAGCAAAACGTCGGTCCCCAATTTGTCAAACGCCGTGGCGCAACTGCACAGCTGGACCGGGGGCCGATTGAAATGGGTCAAAGCCATTCTGAAGGTTACTCCGGAGCTTCGCTGGCATCCTGGACAATACGGAGAGTGGGAAAGTTCAGTTGTCCCCATTCTGCGCCTTGAGATTGGAGGGGCAACACTGGCCAGTCTGGTCACCATGATGAACGAGCCGGAAAAGCTCCATCGCGTATCGCAGCCTGCCTGTGCCGGTGAACAACGAGGGCCATTTGTCGTGCGGGAAAGCGAAGCGGAACGTGCCCCGGAAATCGCAGGTGAGTTCTATCCGCAGAATGGGAACCTTCTGGAGGCGCAGACCGGCGCCATCATTCAATCCCCGGGGAATGCTGAGTTGTGCGCGAGGATCTGCGAACTGGCTCGGATGCTCGGTTACCACCCTGTCAAAACAAGGATACTGGTGGGGCAGTGGCGGCTAGATCTAGTGGGACTCGAGAGGAAGCTGCAAAACGAACTCGATGAGGGACCGCAGATTCCTTCTCCCGAGAACGGTGGTGGCAAGCGCTCCCGGCGCCACAATACCGTGAATGGCTAACGATTCAACAAAAATGCCAGCGGTGAAACGCCGTCCGCATCATGGTAGGAAGGCAGCGGGAATGCGCTTTGCTTTTGCGACACAGATATGACCATGGTACAATGACCATAGCTATAAAGGAGTTTCAGGATGAAGAAGATGGCAGCGGGTGCCTTCAAAGCAAATTGTCTTGCAGTCATGGATGACGTTCAGGCCAAGCACGAAACCGTCTTGATCACTAAACACGGCAAGCCGGTCGCGAAGCTCATCCCGGCCGGGCCACAAGTCGATGATATTTTCGGTTTTCTTCGCGGAAAGGTCACGATCACAGGCGACGTGGTCTCCCCCGCGTTGTCGGGTCGTGAATGGGGCCATCTCAAGTGATTTTGCTCGACACGCATGTTGTGCTTTGGCTGACGTCTGATCCTGCCAAGTTGTCGGGCAAAGCCAGGGCTGCAATTGAAGCTTCGCGCAAGAACGGAGACGGTGTGGCGATCTGCGATATCACCCTCCTTGAGTTGGCGACGCTCGCGAGTAAGGGCCGCATCCGCCTCGATATCAGCCTCGAATCCTTCCTGCAGGAAATCGAGGCCCGGTTTGTCGTTCTACCCATCAGTGGCCGTGCGTGTGCACGTGCCATGGGACTTCCAACAGCTTATCCGAAAGATCCAGCAGATCGCATCATCGGAGCTACCGCGCTGGTCGAGGGGCTTTCTCTGGTTACTGCGGACCGTGAGATCCATCGCTCCAAGGTCGTTCACACGATCTGGTGAGAAGAGCATGAAAGACGTGGCCTAAGAGTTTGTCCCACAGGAAATTTTGGCCACCATAGATTGTGGAGGCCATGCTCTGTGCTCCCAAGATCATGTGCCTCCGACATCACTTTTTCGTTCTACGGGGCAAACTCCTAGTCCCCCGTTCTGCTTTTTGGCGAACGTGAAGCTGCGCTCGCAGTAGAACGGGCAATCTCGCCGCTGTCTTCCGAAATGTGTATGGCCGTAGAACTGCACGCACAGGGGGTGAAGAAAGAAATGGAACACAAGATATTCGTTGCAGTACAAGGGGGAGTGGCGGAGGTTTGCGAAGAGACCGTGCCTGCCGGAATCGTCGTGGAGATTCTTGACTTCGACAACTTCGCTGCGAATCCCGAAAGAGAACTTTCCTCGTGGTCTCCAGAACTCCGAGAGTACTGGGCACAACACCACGCGCAATGGGGTCGCTGTGGCAACGATTGTCCCTGTCGAGGCAAGGGGATAACCTCCTAGCATTTTGAGAGGGGCAAACCGAAGCGATCATTCAATCCCCAGGAAATGCGGAACTCTGTGCGACGATCTGCGAACTAGCGCAGCTTCTTGGCTACAACGCGGCCAGGACGAAGATGTTGGTGGGGCAGTGGCGGCTAGATCTTGTGGGACTCGAGCGGAAGCTGCAAAACGAACTCGATGAGAGACCGCAGCTTCCTCCCGAGAACGTTGGTGGCAAGCGCTCCCGGCGCCACAATGACATGAGCAATCAACCTTGCAAAAGATTGCCTGCGGGGTAACCCGGGCGGCGTCTTCGCGGGATGGGTGAGAGGCGGATGGAACGGCTAGCCGCCGGGGCCTGTACTGCAAGGTTCGGCTCAGCACACGCGAAAAGCAGGTATCCTGGAATAGCGTGCCGGAAGTGGGCGGGGAAGCGGCCGTGGCGGAAGGGTTGGAGGGAGGATCGAATCCCGGCGCTCCGCGGCAATTGCGGGATGGACTCCTGCAGCGCGAACTTCAGGTTGGAAGGCGTGACCCGGCATGTGCACCATATTCTGCCGGCGCGGCTCATTGGGGCGACCGGGGATTATTGTACGAGCGGAAGGCTCGCCCCGATTCTAGACATCCAAGAGCTCCTTTAGGGGCACACCTAGTGCTTTTGCCAAAGCCCGTAAGGTTTCGAGACGGGGATTAAAGGTGGGACCATTCTCCAATCGCCAGATCGTGTGCGTGGTCACCCCGACCCGCTGAGCTAGGCCTTCTTGGCTCATTCCCGTCTTTAATCTGAGTCGGCGAATCTTTTCTCCTTCCGGCGACCCTGTATTAACTTTCATTAATCCAATCCCCTAGTCAATTAGTAGGCACGTTAAGGTCCAGGACGAACCAGTCTTGTCCAACAAGGCAGCATCAAGCAGAGCAGTCTCCGGGTGATGACGAAGGACTTTGCACAAGCAATTTGGGTAGATGCAGAGCTTCGGACTCGTTTCTTGCTGGCTATACGATGTGGGAAGTCACTCGCTTTTGTATATCAACAAATATATACAGACATTAATGACTTGACATATAGATACAGCAGTGGTAAAGAACAGCGGTGGAGCATTGACTCCCTCTGTGGTTTGCCGGACAAACTACAAGCTCCAGATCTTGTCGTACCGTCGATGCTCTGAGCGAACAGCCGAGTCAACCGTTCTGCTAGCAACCCAGAGATGGTCGCAATTTGACAGAGAAGGGGGAACCGAAAATGTTTCGCGGCATCGATCTACGAGATTTACGTGAACAACAAGGGCTAACCAGAGACGCAGTGTCCGCTCGGGCAGGGATCTCTCGCTCGACTCTTTCCCGACTTGAATCGGGGCTGAGCGTGCCAACCATTGAGACGCTGCTGAAGTTGGCAAATTCGTTGGATTTGCCATTTCCAAAACTTCTTTCTAGAGTCGTAGTCCTGCGTCAGCCAATACCTCTGAGGGGATCCGGCTCCGGAAAATAGTTGGCGCTCCTTGGAACTGGTTCCGTCGGCAGAAGGCGGGTGCCTGGTCTCTGGCAAAGGGATAGCTCAGCGAATAAGGAACTTGCGGATGGCTCGCATGCACTCCGAGGCCGGTGCGAATTACTTCCGCTTCTTCGATGACTGTGTTGCGCTTGGCCTTTTCCTTCGGCGGCATGGTCAGCTCAGAGATGTTGATGGGCCTAATATCCTCGTCCCATTTGTTCGCAAGACGGAGAATCCCGGTCAGGGTGAGCAGGATATTTTCGACCATCTTCCCACAAGGGCTGGAAGTGATCTTGTTCATGAACTCTTGAACGCGTCGCACGTTTAACTGGGTTAAAGCCATTGCCATTCACGAAGCTACTGGGCCTTTGCGTAATATCCGGTCTTGGCGTGGACAAAAAGTGGCAGGACCCCCCGAGGTGGCCGAAGTTTGACTTTGATTTTTCTCCACTGTCCGCCGTAAACATGGTTGCTGGGTGTGTAGCCCAGGACGTATTGACTCCTTAGTTCCGCGCCGATCTTGGCCGCGATGGCGGGCAGGTCTTCAAGATGTTCGACAGGAAATACTTGTCCCCCTGTCAGTTCAGTGATCTCCTCCAGCAGCGACGGCCCGTGCATTTCCTCGGCCGTCCGATACTGATAGCCGAGCGGGTCGTAAAAGCCCATGGCATAAAGTTGGACATCTGCTTCTCTGACAAGTCGTTTGATCTCTCCTCTTGAGTGTCGGCTATGATTGTCCCCACCATCTGAAAAAATGAGTAAGGCCCGCTTCGTATGTTTCGAGTTCCTAATGTAAGTGAGTCCGAGGTAGACGGCGTCTAGGAACGCCGTTCGCCCCGTGGGGGCTGCAAACAAGACACGGCTCTGAATGTATTCCGGGTCACGCGTAAACGTACTCATCAACTCGGCATGAGCATTGAAACCGACCAGGAAGAAGTCGTCATCTATATTGGCGGTTTTGAAAAACTCCATCATGGCCGCGCGGGCTTTGCCGATCTTGTTCTTCATGCTCCCACTTAAATCAAGTATTACCCCAACTGATACGGGAATATCTTCCGAAGAAAAGGTAATGATTTCCTGTTCCACGCCATCCTCGAAGACACGAAAGTTGTCCTGGTCGAGACCGATTACCATCCGATCGAACGGGTCGGTGACGTTGACATTTACCAAGGCCAGATCGACCTCAGATCTAATGATCTTGCCCGGCTGGATTGTCACGGCCGGAGTGTCGTGCCTAATTTTTGCTGGCGTGGGAGATGCATGAGACGAGTCAACCGATGTCGCGTTCGATAGGGCTTGACTGAAGACTGGACTCCCGGAAGTAAACTGCAATATGCAACCGACTAGACAAACGCGCCTGACGATTGGTCGGAAGCGGTGCCGATCACATCTTATGGCTTCGCCTCTTTCCAGTTTCAACTGATCAGCCTTACTGGACATATATTGTCTTCAAATCATCACGGAGATGCTGGGATCTCCAAAGTCCTAGATCTTGCAGCGATGCGCCATGCTCCCTGTGAGTTTTAATCTGCAACTCAATTGCCAATAAAATGTTGCCTACTGTCTGCTCCATTTCCATTCGATAGATACTCGCCACAAGAGCCGAACACGACCTTTCAAGAGCCTATTCCCGGTCTGGAATTGAAAGTTTCAAATCGGGATTTCAGGAAGAGACTCTCCACAGAAGCGGTTCCTAAACCCCATGCCTTTCAATGCCAAAGGCCCGTCTGCCCCCGTGGAAGAAGAAATGCAGTAGTGACCCTGAGAGGTGAGGCCGATTGCCGTGCGTAAGCCTTCCAGTCTCTCTTTGCTCGCGACCTGTCGAGGGGTGCGGCTTCTCTTTCATCTCCGCCCCAAACATACTCTTTTGCAGCCCACCACGTGGTCACGCAGCAAGCTCTTTCACTCTCCTCTTGCTGGCTCTTTGCTTTGGCAGCTTTACGCAGTTTGCAACTGCTCAGACTCCGCAATTCTTACTCGATGGCGCCCCACGAATCGGTGAGAGCGTCAAGCAATTCAAGCATGACTTTCCTGCTGCCCATTGCCGTAGGCAGAGGTCTGGCGAGGTAGCTGCGCATGCACTAAAGCGAGAATGGTACCGATGGATTGATTGCGCGGTCGAGAGAGGAACCTTCGTGAACGGACGGCCCGTCACTACATCAATGGATGACCAACTCGCGGTTGCTATGAGTGCGACCTTTTGGGACCAAAAGCTTGTCTCGTTGGATTACATGTTTGAGGCTGAGTTTCTGGATGACTTGTTACGTTCGTTCGTTTCACATTACGGGCCGCCGGATTCTCCTGTCCGGCCTCCTCCAGGCGAGTCAAGATATGCCTCTTGGACCCGGGGCAATTCAAGATTGGAAATCGAGCAACTGGTCATCCATGCACGGATTGATGGCTCAGGCGCACTCAGAATCGAGAAGAAATCCACAACTATGGGTGTTCGGGTGAGAGTATCTGTGAGCAATCCAGAGCTGTCGGGAGAATTGCAGGAGCAAGATAACGCTCCCCAGTCAATCCCATTGTACTAGAATCGATTGCGTGTCTTTAGATTTGCATTAATCCGACGTTCGATAGGCACTGTTGCGTAAGCGCAACGATCAACTGCTTTTCTATAGAATGGAGATCTTCAGTGGGCTCAGCGCTCCTGTGCGTTTCCGCGGGACCACTGGCACTGCTTGCGAACGAATAATTCGCTGAAGAAATTGCTGTGGGAGGTGTCGCAAAGAACGCGGGCGGAGAGTGCAAAGAATGTCCAGGTACCCCAGCCTATCCGCTAAGCACAGCTTGTCATCTCCTTAAAGCTTATATCCTATTATATCATACATACTGTTTGTATGATAATATGATAACTGACGAAACTTCTGACCCGTTCTCTTCTCTCATGCTCTGCCAATGCGATATAGTTGTGTACCTTGGGCGCGCCGGTATACGCCTCGGCACTTCTGCAGAAACAAAGTTCTTGCAGGCGCGCCAAGGCTAGATATCCTAAATGAGTGCAAGCGGGCAGGAGTTGGCGCGAACAAGAGAGCAAGAGGGGGAGTGTATGAAGAAGCCGCTGATTGGAGTGTTGGTGCTGCTGACGGTGGCGTGGGCCGTTGGGGCGCAGGAAGCGAGCTTGGGGGTAGCTGCGGCCAAGGACACCACAAATGTTGCGGCGGACTTTACTGAGAGTTCGGCGGCGCAAGTGAATGTGTATGCACCGGGCGAAGAGGCGCGGAGTTTTGCGCTGGCAACGCCGGCGATGCCAGCGGCGGGCGCGGCGGCGGCGGAGCCCGCGGCGGCGACACCCCAGCCGAAGTTTGTGTTTGGTGCCCGGGATGACTACCGGTGGCAACTGGGAGTGGGCCTGGAGTTTTTCCGGTTCCAGTCGTCGCGCATCTACGCGAGCCTGGTGGGGCTGAACACGACGGTGACGTACTTCACGAACGACTGGTTTGCCGTGGAGGGGAACCTGGTGACGGGCTTTGCGCCGCAGATCTATGACCGGGAGCATGTGAAGTATTTTGGAGGCGGCGGGGGTATACGGATTGGCTCGCGGCGGGGGCGTTGGGAACCCTGGGGGCACGCTCAGTTTGGGGGAGGACATTTACAGCCGCAGACAGCGGGCAGTAGCAGGAATGCTCTGGCGATCACGACCGGGGGCGGGGTTGATTATCGTATCAACGCGCGGCTGTCTCTGCGCGCCGAAGGCGATTATGTGTACACACGCTTCTTCAGTCAAACGCAAAACGACTTTCAGGGGTTCGCGGGTGTCGTTTTCCATTTCTAGATGTAAATTGAGATACGCGTGCCCCTCAACATTGAGGTGGACGTTTTCTAGCCGCTGTCGAATCATTACATCGCCCGGCTAGTGTTCGGTGATCTGCGACGGCACCTATCGGGTTATGACCCGATCAGCCGGACGACGAATGCTCGAGGCCACCTTTTGGACACCTCTTCGAAGAACTTAAGGGGAAAGTCCTACTGTGCCGGGATGACCATTTTACCGGTCTTGTCGACGAAACTCCACTTGCCGCCGATCTGTACGGCAGCCAGCCCTTCGGAGAAGTTATGGGCAACTTCGTACTGCGGCCAGATGACCATCTTGCCGTTCTTGTCGATGAAGCCAACTTTGCCACCGCTCTCAACGGCGGCCAGCCCTTCGCGGAACTCAGAGCAATCGTCGTACTGCGGCGGGATGACCATTTTGCCTGTCTTGTCGACCAAACCCCATTTTTGGCCGGTCTTAACAGCAGCCAGCCCCTGGGAAAAGTCACGGCCCAATTTGTACTGTGGCGGGATGACGATCTTGCCGGTTTTACCGATGAAGCCAACTTTGCCGCCGGTCTCGACGGCAGCCAGTTCTTCGTGAAACTCACCGCAATCGTCGTACTTCGGCTGTATGACGATCTTGCCTGTCGTGTCGATGAAGCCAACTTTGTTACCGGTCTTAAAGGCAGCCAGCCCTTCGGAAAACTTAAAGACAAAGTCGTACTGTGGCAAGATGACGATCCTGCCGGTCTTGCCGATGAAGCCCCACTTGCCGCCGACCTGTATGCGAGCCAGTCCATCGGAGAGTTGATTGGCATAGTCGTACTGTGGCGAGCTGACTATTTTGCCGGTCTTGCCGATGAAGCCCCACTTGCCGCCGACCAGTACGGGAGCCAGCCCCTCGGAGAATTGATCAGCATCGTCGTACTGCGGCGGGATGACCATTTTGCCTGTCTTGTCTAGGAAGCCCCACTTGCCGCCGATCTGCACGGCAGCCAGCCCCTGGGAGAATCGAAGGGCAGAATCGTACCGTGGCTGTATGATCATCCTGCCGGTTTCGTCGACGAAGCCAACTTTGCCGCCGATCTCAACAACTGCCAGCCCTTCGGCAAAGTCATCGACAAGGTCATACGGTGGCTGTCTGACCATCTTGCCGATCTCGTTGATGAAGCTAACGTTGTGGTTGGTTTGTAGGTGAACCAGCTCTTCAGAAAACCTATCATTGTGCTCGATTGACGGCTCGGGGAGTGGCCCTTCAGCAGTTAGTTTCTCAGTGTGCCCGAGCGGCTGGTAAAGAAAACAGGCCGTAATGAGCAACAGCCGAGGGAATGTGGAAAACCGGGAACGCGAGTTCATGGGGGACTCCTCTGCGCCCAGTTAAACCTCGATGAGAGCAGCAACACGGATTTAGGACAACCCGCACATTTTACACCCAGAAGAATGTGGCAGTGCGTCATGGTTTGGCCCTGATTTGTGGATTTCCAGTTTTTTGCTGCCCTCACAGGAGTCTACAAATGATGATCAATGCTGCGGAACCATTCGGCTCGCTGCTTTCTCCTGTAAGAACAACTCAGCCGGACGGTCAGACTCGGACGCTTACTCCAATTGGAACCGGGGAGACGGATCATGTTTAGTTGACGAAGATGGTCCAAGTGGGCCCTTAGGGTTATGTCCACTTGGGGAATTGGTGGGCACTTCTCCGTATGCCCGTACTGAGCATTCTTCCTCCCTCACCAACACTTCCTGTACATCACAGACGGATTGGTTATGATCTCTCAGGGAATTCGGATTTTCAGTGGGCTAAGTCCGGGCGTCCGACGGACAACACATAGCAGTTCAACCCTTCGTCCACAAGATAGTCCGCCCAATTGGTCGGTGAGCTTGACGCTGACATGTAGAATGCGAGCACATGAAGCCGATATCGGTTTCCCCCCAGCGATTCCGTGAGGCCTCCGGCATAGCTGTCTCCGTTATTTGTATTTGTAGCATAGAAAATGCTGGGTTCTATGACGATTGAACAGTTTGCAGGGTCAATGTTGGCAATGTCTGGCAAGGCGTTTGAAAGCTGATCCCGCAATTCGTACATGAGTTGTTCGACATAAACCAGGTCGACCGATCCCATGCGCAAGTCGATCTCGACCGTCGGTGCATTGGGCGTCTGTGGGCGTCCCATGTACCCTTCCAGAATGTTCTGTGGCGATCGTGAGATTATCCCAAGCTCAAAAGTGTAAGGAGTTCCACTTCGGTCAAAGTAGGTACCTGTCGAAGGGAGCAGTTTAATGCCATGGTTGTTATCGAAACCGTTCGTTTGGACGGATATTCCTTTCGGTGTCTGGACGACGGTCGATGGGAGCGGCTTTCCAAAAAAGAGAGCGGGGCTGAAATTTTCAGGGGTAAACGAATCTGGATTAGATACGTCGGTGAATGGCTTGAACAATTCTGGTTGGAACTGGGGGAATGATTTTTGCACCTGAGCTATCTGCTGTGAAGTAAGAATGGGAGCCCAATCCAAACTTGGACTCGCGTCCACTATGTGGCCCTGACCGGCGGCGCAGGAATGCAGAAGAATGGACGACAGAACAACGCAGATCGTCACGATACCCCGCGTTTGAAATATACGCATCGGAAACCTCGCTATTCTGGCCCCTGCAAGTTTCCGACCACTACGCAACGATCAGCGCAAGTCCACTGGCATTAGGGAACGGGTGATTACAAACAGGTTATCGATGTCCTATGAAGAAGCTCCGAGTGCCTGACGCCCCCTTAAGCAGAATAAGTAGGAACGCACCAACTAGGGATTGAGATCAGGGAAAAGAAATGAGGCTATAGATTTTGTCATTGTCGATCTTAAGACTGCTTGGCCGCCTTGAAGCAATCAGCGGAAGGGTGACGCGGTAACCCTTCTCCGTGCGTCGCGAGCGTAGCGTGCTCACAACAATTCGGGCAATCACTTCTTCGATGGAGCGCTTCTCCCGAGCGGCCTTCGCTTCCAGCCTCTGGCACAGTGCTTTCGGAACGGCGATCGTAATACGCATAGCTATCTCCTGCCAACTATACGGCTCAAACTACATTTCCCTTTCCGTTTTTGCCGAACGTAGCCAATCCATGAAACAAAATAGCCAAAGTCCGGTCTCCTTTGATCCATAGCTCACAGGAAAGATCCTCCGCCCAGTAGTTCTTCTCGAAGTAGAACCATGCTCTTTGCAGAAGCAAATTAATTGCACAATATCTCCACAATGCTGAACCGGCATCCTGCGTTGACAGCAGACTCGAATCCGCCATCAACGGGCGAATTGGGCAGTACTTGAGTCGAACAACACCACAACTAAGAGTGTGGCAATCGCCAGACACAACAACCCCCCCCCAAAAGCAACTGTCCTCGGGGCGTTCGCATTCTTCCTCCATAAGACATGAGAGTGGATGACCTCCGAAGCGCATGGGGGCGTCACTTGGGATAGCGCTAAGACTTGAATCATCCACTCTCTTTCCTTCATAAGCGAGCAAAATATATAGTTAGTAGAAGTACTTGTCACGACATATATTGCTGTTGCGATATAAGAACATGCACATTACTCGACAGTTATGGCAGGGGGCCTGGCGACACAAGTTGGCATCTCAGCCATGCGTTGACAGCTGCGAGGTAAACATGCCAATGATGGCAAATTGTTCGTCTCGCGTGTGCCCTTTCCAAGTGGTTCTACAAGACATCACGGCAGGGGATAGCATACCGACTCTTGAAGAGTGTCCTATCTGCGGATCGGCAGTTATCACCCGGTGTCTCTGCTGTCGCTTCATGATCCTTGGGGTTGGTTAGCAACCCTGCGAGGTTTGTGTCCTTAGTGGCGGGACTTACCTCTGCCCGCCTTAAAGAGATGCAAAAAGGTCGCAGCAACCCCAGGCTAAAGGAGGGCTCATCCCTCCGGGGAAAAATTCAGTCTGAATTCGACCGCAGCCCTACCGGACGCTGGCAACACGATGCTTCATAGCCGGCCATGCATTATCGCCGGGTAGGTAGGATGAGGCATATCCGCTGCCATTGACTCTGAAGTGCAGCGGATATGCCTCATAAATGACGGCTATCTCTGCGGATTACTTGTAGCTGGGATCGTGTAGGAGGGATCAGGGTCTACGAAGAGCTTGTCCACATCATCGTAGTCATTGCCCCGTACGATGACAGACGAAACGCTACCCGACTTTAATATCCCGATGGGTGCGTTCGTGATGAAGTTGTTCAGGATCTTGGCGTCATTCCCGGCCACGGCAATCGCAGCTCTGGCGGAGTCATAGATGTGATTGCATTCCACATCCGCGTGATCACCTTCTATTTGAATGCTGTCGAGAACCAGCGAACCAAAAAGTCGATTCTCCCGGACTTTGATGTGATCGCCATTGAGGAATATGTTGATCAAATTGTTTCCCACTGAATTGCCAGAGATTGTTACGTTGTCGGATTCCTCGATCAAGATGCCCGTGGAAAAGTAAAGACACTCATCGGGGCTGACGCAAGGCGACCAAATATTGCTGGTGACGAAGTTTCGTTCAATCTCTCCCTGAGCCCCGTATCCGATCTGGATCCCGTTTTGGGCAGCACCCGTAGTTGGGCCAATGCCGACGACAACGTTTTTGGATATCTCGACAACCGTGCCGATTTCGTTCGCGGTTATCCCGTTCTTCTGGTAGCCGTCCACCCGATTCTCCACAATGGTGACCCGCGAACTGCCACCATTTCCTGACTGAACGAAGATGCCGTTACCGCTCTGGCATCCGTTCAAGCGGGTGCTCAGCTGGGTATTCCTTACCCATGAACGTTTAATGCTTCCCGAGGAGTTCTGATAAATCACTCCCATGAGATTAGGGGCGCATTGCGTGATTCCTGCCGCGCCTGCATCCACTACGAGACCTTCGATATCTACATCGTCAGCATTCATAATGGTCAGAATGCCAGCCAATGGAGCGCCTGACACCAGGCTGGGGGTGCTCTGCGTCACGCTCGAAGGCATAACGAGCGCGCCGGGCATGAACTTGAGCCGCAAAGAGGTCGTGATCACCAGACTCTCGGGATAAAGGCCTGCACATACCTTGACCTGTTGCCCGTCGGTGGCGGCGTCAATCGCATCCTGAATCCGCGAAAAGCCGGCCCCCGCGCAAGCAGGGTTACCTGAACTGACGATGAGGCTTTTTGGCCCATCGTTTGCCCAGCCAGGTTCAGAAACTGCGATCGTGAAACTCAACAAAACAAAAGCTAAAAAGTACTTATGCGACATGCTTCACCCCACGAGTGTAGAACTTCAACCACTTTGCAATGAAACCCGGAGCTACAATTTTCTGGGATCGGCGTTGGCTTTCAGGACTGGCCCGAACAGGATTTCCGCCATCCTGCCCGTTTTTTTCCAGTACACGTATGCCCTCACGTCAGTATATCCTGCTTTCACAGCCATAACAGGCACGTCCTTTACATCCGAGAGAAGCATATTGTCTTCAAGGACCACGGCGATGGCTGACTCCTTATTGGCGTAAATATGCAGCTCGCCCAGCACATAGTCCAAATCCTTACCGATGTAAATCTGCTTGTTGAGCCGGTATTCGATCCCATGATCGGTTTTGCGGGCGAAGACAATGACTCTCTGTGTGGTTTTAGACACGGAGGATTTGTTCTTCTTGGGCCCTGCTGACGCCGGCACGCCGAAGGTGAGTCCAAGACAGAGGAATATCGCAAACGATCTCGGTAGAAGTTTCATGTCCATTCTCCGGATAATGCAAGAAATGTCATACGGCGACCCAGCGAGAGACTCTGAAAACTAACTGCTCTGCTTTAATGAACCCTGGCCTGGTAAAGACCACCAACCCCGAAATACATGTGTACAAGAGAGGCTGTCCACATGACTGCAATGGGGACGATGGCTCGGCCGTGTTGCTTCTCGCGCACCCCCATCCAAATGACGAGGGCATTCAGGGGCATCGCGACGGCGTATTTCTGAGCTTTCGGGCCACGCATCAACGGATTAACCTCTCGACATGTGTGTTTGTCAATGCAAGCCTGAGAGCCTTCTATGTCGAGAACTGTAGCTCCGATTAAGGTGAGCGATACGGCGATCATTCCAGGGTTCTTCATCGCCTCCCACCAAGTTCTGTTGTGGTAGGTCAGGCCGATCATGTCGGGATAGTAGACCCACCCGCCAAGCAGAGCACAGGAGTTCCCGACTCCAGACGGACACATCGAATTTTCCCTTTCACTGATCTTTGGGCTGGGACTGTCGGGCAAGTTACTGCGGCGATCAAACAACAACTTTGTGAGTTGCTCTTCATTCAAATCTTGAGGTGTTTCCGGGGTTTGTGGTGTTGGGAGTTGGATCACGGGGACACTTGCTAGCGGCAAGGGAACCAGGTCAATGTCCATGGTTCTGGCAAGTGTGGTCGTCTCTTTGAGTTCGTTTTGCTGGAGAGAATTACTCGGCGCTGTTTGTTGCGCTCCCAGCCCAAGTGTTGAAAACATTATAGAGACACTGAAAGCCATCGCTAACTTCATGAACTTCGTCTCCGTCACCAGCGTTTTTCAACGTCTCGCTGGCTAACAACCCGATTGCACGAGGGGGGCCACCATCGCTGGCCTTAAATGAGGCAAGGGAAAAGCTCATAAGGTGAAGGAAAAGGTGGACTTAACTTATGCAGTAATTTAGTGGCTAGTACCTGAGATTAAGCTGGTGTGTCGAATTGGAATTTTCTAATCAACTTGTCCCATTTTGGAAACGGAAGAGCCAGTCAGCCCCTGTCAGGGGTATTTCTGCCAGAAGTGCTAACCCCCACAAAGAGATCCTTGGCCAATCAGTCCGAACTCAGGGTTTTCCACAGTTCCTAAATATTAATATTGACATATAATATATAATACGATATAGGGCACACTGGTTATTAATACTGACAAGTAACTGATGACCGGTGGAGTCAACGATGCTGCCCTCCCCAGCTACAGCGCAGACTCATAAGGTTCCCTCTGCTCACGTACTTCCCACCACTCGAGTCGTCACTGCTGTGGAACACATCCGCCCGATGCGTGGCGGGTCGCAACCCCATTTGATGCGATGCTCTGACGGCCATTATTACGTGGTGAAATTCCGGAATAACCCACAAGGTTCCAGAATTCTTGTAAACGAACACATTGCGGGAGAGCTTGCCAAGCTTCTGGGCCTCCCTTGTCCAGAGACGTGTCTTGTAAACGTGAGAGAAGAACTCGTGCGCTTGACGCCCGGGCTAGCTATAGAACTGCGCAGAAGAAAGATGCCTGTCGAACCAGGCCTTTCATTTGGCTCTCAGTACCCATCCCATCAAAATGGGCATGGCAGAAGGCTAGTATCTGTTTTCGATTTTCACCACAGTGGTATAGCCGAACAGGTGGAGAATTTGTCAGACTTCCTGGGCATGCTCGTGTTCGATAAATGGACTTGTAATACAGACCATAGAGAGGTTGTATTTCTGCCGAGATGGGCCCCGCTGAGAACCCGTTACCGCATGATGATGATTGACAATGGATTCTGTTTTAATGGGATCAACTGGAATTTCCCGAATTCTCCGATCCTCGGTCTCTACCACGAAAGGAGCGTCTACAGGAATGTTGGCGGAATCAAATGCTTTGAGGCCTGGCTAGGTCAGTTGGAACGAAAAGTCACCTATGAAGAACTGATGAAGATCGCCGAGGGTATCCCAGCAGATTGGTTGACCGGAGAAGCCTCCAGTCTTTCAAGATTGCTTGAATTCTTATTCAGACGGAAGAAAATCGTTCCAGAATTGATTCAACAAGTTCTTGCGATGGGCAAGAGATTTTCTTCCTAGATCTACTCTCGCTGCGGGATAAGTGCTCACCGATTCACAGATCCACACCTCATGAAGTGGGCTCGTCATTTCGAGACTTGAAACCCCTTGCGCGTGGGTCTTATGGGGGGGCCATGGACATCCCGAGGTGCCAACGTGCGTGATCTGTTCATCCATAATCCCGGTTGCTACCTTGTCACCCAAATGGGAAGTCACTTCCTTTTTGGTACGCACAGTAAAGGCAGTGTTCATCTCGACTGCGACGGTCAGGCAAAATCGGCCTTCTTGAACCTAGAATTCTCAGGTGAATTGAATTCCACGTCTGCCCAAAACGCTGAATTTGCTCGGCTAGAAGCTAGCTGGCTCTGTTGACATCCTTAGGAAAAGGCGGCGATGTTTCAAGCGATACAGATTGAAACTCAATCCAAGCAGCAGGGCTTGGCGGGTCTGCATGCAGAGCGAACGACCTGGTGCACGAGCCGAGAGT
>Ga0208457_1001137_pt1 | contig 20491 bp, 20 predicted proteins | sample June2015DPH_10_1_FD_185513 | JGI IMG/M metagenome (GOLD analysis project Ga0208457, IMG submission 185513) | Peatland microbial communities from SPRUCE experiment site at the Marcell Experimental Forest, Minnesota, USA - June2015DPH_10_150... | ecosystem: Environmental > Terrestrial > Soil >... | reverse complement strand
AGCTCGAGCTTCGGCCCCCGCTTTGCGCAAGATGGGTCCAAACTGGCGAGTACTTAACGATCCGAATGTGCCCATGTCCCACGGGCAGAGATCGGTGTCGCCCATCACGATGTCCACGGAATCCAGAGCAACGTCGAGTTCGTCCGCGAGCATCATCGGCAGAGAGGTCATCACGCCTTCGCCCATTTCGATCTTGCCGACGAGGCAGGTCACGCGCCCGTCAGGTGCAATTCGTAGATAGGCGTTGAAGTCTTCGGGATAGCCGGACCGCTGGCTGGGGTGTGCTGTCTCCTGAAAAAACCCGCCCGGCCCTGCCCAGAAAAAGACGAATAGCCCCGAGCCGGTCAGCCCCAGAAATTCGCGCCGGGACACTGGCGCGGTATCGGTCATCGTCGCGTTGGCTTCATTCGCCAGTTTCTCTTGAGCGCTCATCACGCACGCTCCTTTGCCGCTTCCTGAATGGCTTCGACGACACGGGTGTGGCTGCCGCAGCGACACAAGTTGTCGTCCATGTGTTTTCGGATCTGCTCTTCCGTGGGCTGAGGCGTGTCTCGAAGCAAAGCGTAGGCGCTCAGGATCATCCCCGGCGTGCAGTAGCCGCATTGAAAGGCGTTGTGCCGCAGAAAGGCCTGCTGAAGGGGATGCAGCTTCCCTTCTTGTTCGAGCCCTTCGATGGTGAGGACCGACTTTCCGGCTACGTCGCGTAGAGTTGTCGCGCAGGCCCGTACCGCTTCGTTTTCCACGACGACGGTGCAGGCGCCGCAGAGGCCCTGGCCGCAGCCGTACTTGGTTCCGGTGAGGCCGAGATCGTAGCGCAGCACCCAGAGCAGCATGCGCTCGTCGTCGGCCTCCAGATGGGTAGGTTTGCTGTTCAGCGTGAAAGAAATGGTTCGTCGCATAGAACACACATACGCCGATGTGGGAGGCTTGGCTGTGACGGCTAACCAGCCCGGAGCTTTGCTAGGTATTGCTCTGAAGTGCCATTCGGGGCCGTGGGATTGCTTCTTCATGCCTAGCTCGTTCGGCAAACCAAACTGCGGTGTGGCCCACATGCCGCGCCAGTGCCCGATTAACGCCGTAACCGGACAACTGGGTAATGGTACGGCAGATGTCCGGTTTCGCGACTTATGAGGACTTGGGATGCCACTGTCTTGTTTAATGGACGTGATATCGCTTGGCACGATCTGTTGCGGGGGATTGGTTACAAGCGGTAGCCGGGCAAAATTCGTTTCCAGGCTAGGCACCGGCAAAGCGCAGGCCGACACAGATTACTTCCCCAGCTTCGCAGCGGCTCTTGGCGTCAACCTGCATGACCGATGCACCGGACCTTCTACGGGCGATCAACGCTACGCGTTGTGCTCTGGGTCCACATGGCGATTGTCCACCCAGACATTGGTGAGTCCCGCAGCGCGCGTACTTTCGATTGCTTTTTGGAATTCTTCTAGGCTGATGCAGCGGTTGATCTCCTCGTACTCCTTTTTTGACACCTTTCCGCCGGGATAATACTGTCCCATCAGATTTACGAAGGTGTTGGGACTCAACTCCAGTGCAACCCACCGCATGATTTCCTGAGTGCCGGCGATACCTCCTGGCATCACGAGGTGCCGCAGGAGGACGCCACGCAGCGCCAGCCCCTTTTCATCGAAGCTGAGTGTGCCAACCTGCTCGTGCATGGCTTTGATCGTCCGACGCGCGACTTCAGGATAATCTGGGGCCTTCAAGTAGCGACGCGCCAGGTCCGCATCCCAGAACTTGAAATCGGGCATATAGACGTCCACGACTCCGTTAAGCAACCGAAGGGAATCGAGTGAATCATAAGCGCCAGTGTTGTAAACCAGTGGCAGGCGCAACCCTTTCTGAATGGCCAGCGGCAGAGCCTCTAGAATCTGAGGAACGACGTGCTCCGGTGTGACGAGGTTGAGGTTGTGGCAGCCTTGCTCCTGGAGCCGGATCATCATCGCGGCCAGAGCCTCGGGCGGCACGCGGCGGCCGCCACCTTCCCAACTAATGTCATAGTTTTGGCAAAAGACACACCGCAAGTTACACCAGCAAAAGAATATTGTGCCCGAACCACGCCAGCCGCGCAGGCAGTCTTCTTCTCCCGTGTGAGGGAAGAAGTTGCTCACCACCGCGTAGCGTCCTGTCTTGCACACGGCGAACTTGTCAACTAGACGGTTCACACGGCATACGCGCGGGCAAAGGGTGCACTTTGCAAGTAGCTCGAGCCCCTGCTCGACACGGTGCCGAAGCTCTCCGGAGTTATAGAGAGCCAGGTAGGTAGGTTCAAACTCGCTGCGCCGAAGGCAGGTCATGCCTTGAATCTCCAACCTCTCTCGAAACGACCAGTTTAGCCGAGTAGAGCGATTCAGGGGGCTTCTTCATCATTTCTCTCCCGCGCGACCGCATCGCTGGTGGAAGCGGCGCGCGGTTTGTAATCATACGCTCGTTCGTGCTGATTCAAGTTTCTGCAGACGCGCGAGAAGAGTACCAATGAAGGCGCACTTCGCGCAAAAAGACCCGTGCCGTTACCGGGCCCACGTTCTTGAATTCCTGAAGCTTTGCAGACAGCTCGCGCGGGGTCTTTGATTGGGCGACGAGATTGCTTACATTCCCATAACGGCGCTTCAGTTCTCTTGAAAACTCGAGAAGTTTTGTCGCGGTGGAAAAGTCATAACGCACATAGTGTGCCGCGTCTAGCAGGCGAACCAGCTCATCCCAGCCTGCTCTGAGGATGGTGTCGGGATTAGAAAGGCCTGCGGCGACGATTTGCCGATAGGCTTGCTCGGCAATGGCAGTTTGGATTGGCTTGCCAAAAAGCAAACAGGCCAAAAGCCACTTGAAGAGCTCTTCCTCTTTCTTGGAGGCCAGATCTATTCCTAAATCAGCCGCACTGGTCTTTCGCTTCATTGGTGCCTGCCGGTTCAGAAGAGTGCCGCAAGAGTCTGGCGGCGACAGTTCTAACCATGGGCGGGCTCGTCGATTTCATTGAGCCCTCACAAAGCATTGTAAGACTTTTAGAGTGTGGCGTTTGCGTCAGGAAGTGAAATTGCAAAATTCCACGTTCATTCAGCGTTAGAAGATCTCCTCATCCCACCTCCCCGCGGGAGGCCTCGCAAAGCCATCGTGGAGAGAGAAATACCTGGTCATTTCGACGAATTGGGAATTGTTACGCATATTTTGAATTAGCCGCAACGCTCTGCACTTCTCGGCGAGCTTTAGATGTAACTCCCTCGGCCACATTTCCGGACTATTCGTAACCGTGTTTCACAGCCGTCACCAGATCCCACGTTGCGGATCTGAGCACGAAGAATTGGCTACGATTAGGAAATGACGACAGTGGTTACGGAAACCTCCTCTTCTACGGGAGTCGATGAATCCGTGATTGGGGCCGGTGACGGGAATTGTACGCCAGCACGACGCCTCTCCTGCAATCTGGCACGGTATGCTGCTTGGCGCTCTTTGGTCGTTGCATAAATTGCATCGCAACGACGCTTACGTGGTTTCTTGGCCGTTAGCTGGAGCTCGGCATTTGCGTGCTTCCTTTCATCAGTTGGCCTTGCCTCGCACAATTTCCGAAGCTGAACGTAATCATTGACGATCTTCCTCACGTCGCTCTCCGATATTCGGTATCGCTTGCCGATGTCTGGGTATGACCTACCGATCCTGCTCAGGGAATAAACCATGTCGAGCTCACGTAAGCTAAGGTCTTCGATTCGCTTCAGTGCGGGTTCTATCTTTGTTGCAATCATTATTTGTCACTCCTTGGGTTGTTCTTTTTCCGAATTACTCAATTGCGGATCTGGAAGTCCGGCGGGTAGGTGAGACCGGTCTCGGCCCTGTGCACACAATTCTGCCGAGTCACGGAAATGGATTTACGGGAACTTTTGACTACTAACCTGTTCACCGCCAGGAGAATCAAGGACCAGCAGTTCTACAGTTCGGACGGCACCAGGAGCGGAGGAGGCACACTGAGACATTACCGTCTGTCTCAGCGTGCCTTGTACGTGGGTCGGAACGTATACCTATCGCGTATGTCGGTCTGATGCCGTTCTGCTGGGGCTGCGTCAGGACTGTCTGTCAATCCTGGGTCAGAGTTTATCGTCCCGCCCATCAAGGTTTCACTGGATGAGGCATCCAGTGCCGATGCTGATTTCTTAATATCCTGGCCAGAAGGACTGTCATATACGACCGGGATCACCTGCTCGTCCGTTGAGCATCTGACCATCAACATCAGCGGCATAACCTAATTACCCGAGACTGAAGGGCGTTCCCTGCAGAGCCCTTCCTTTCCTACCCCTGGTTAGTATAGATAATCGTAACTAAAACCGAAGGCTTGCTCGAAGATTTCTTGTGGGACCAGCCCCGGTAACGGGTGGCTTTGGGTCGTGAAATCCCGCCTGGAGGCGATCACATTCGTCATCGTGGAGAGAGGCACCTGGTCATCCAGCACGTATTCTTCGATACTTACACACAACTCCCTGACAGATAACGCTGATAACACGTGTTCAGCATGGTATCTGTCGATCCGGGATTTTGATTGCATGAGGAGCGCAACCACCAGGGTAAAGAGAATCGGATCTTGTTTCCCGCCCAAACAGAGGCCAGAAGGAAGAAAGACGGAGCCGTGCGATGTCCGGAGCGGCTAGGCGGCCTGCTGAAGTACCACGACCGAGAGGCAGCGTAAGGGCTGGGACAGCGGAGATCCTGCTTGGCATTCATCACCTATACACAAGGACGCATGCAATCTGGCCCAAGCAAAGGATCTGCCGAGCCTGATTTATCATGAACCTGCGTCAGAAGTGAGGTTCCTGCTTAGGATGACGGGCATGACGAGTTTTTTGACCATACGGCCTGGGTGCTGAAGCGGGAGATGGAGGAAAGGTGTCTGAGAAATTGCTCGCGGAAAGGGCTGTCTGCGCTCGACGCTTGGGAACGGGCCGGAGTTTCAGCCTCTGGGGCACATCGGGGGCCACTCGCAGAACCACTCTCGGAAAATCATTTGGCAAGAACGGCTCAAGAGCGTATTCTTGCGGCGACTGGGAAGCCAGAATGGAAATCCCTGTTTACAGGAGAATGGTGAAGAATCTTTCTGGTGTTCTTGGCGGCAAAATTACCACATTCCAAATCTGGTATGCCCCAAGGCATTATCTGGCTTCGCATGGCCCTCGGGGAGCAATGCTGAAGTGGACGCCGCCAACTGGTCACTTTTGGAGGAGTAAATGAACCGGATATTGGCCTGTGCAGCCGCGATCATTTGCTTCGCGGCAATCGCGAATGCAAACGCCGAACCGCCCCTCTATCAAGCCGAGACTACGAGGCCGCGAGATGGCCAGACAAACGCAACGCCGGCTATCTTCGATATTTCCGGAACCTGGATTGCCAAGATGACGTCGCCCATGGGCGAGATGGAAATCATCTACAAGCTCAAGGTCAGCAACGGGAAGATTACCGGGACTCAAAGCCTTCCCTTCGGCGATTCGCCGATTACGAAGGGCGAAGTCAATGGCGATCGCTTTCATTTCACGGTCGAACTGGAAGCGTTCGGCGACATTCAGAAGCGTGAGGTCACAGGCAAGATCGTTGGAGATACTCTTGTCCTTACTCCAGCGATGCCGGAACCACCCCCCGGAGCAGGAGCTGGAGGACCTGGGCCGGGTGCGCCACCGCCGGGAGGGCAAGACATGCCAGGAGGGCCGCCGGACAGTTCAGGCGGAGCACCTCCGCCATTCCACATGGGTCCGGTCACTGCCAGGCGAGGAACGCCGACGGCTTCGAACCGAACCGCGCCTGTTGATTATGCAAGCTTGCCGCACATTGCTCTTCCCGCGTTGCATCCGATCCCGGCGAACGGACTTGCCAAGACGCCCCCGATGGGCTGGAACAGCTGGAACAAGTTCCAGACCCACATCGACGACGCCACCGTTCGGGGCGTCGCTGACGCCATTGATTCGAGCGGAATGAAGGATGCCGGCTACCAGTACGTCATTATCGACGATGGATGGCAGGGTACCCGGGATGCTGATGGGAACCTTTCGCCGAATCCGAACTTTCCTGACATGAAGGCGCTCGCTGATTATGTCCATTCAAAAGGATTGAAGATCGGAATCTACTCCTCCCCCGGCCCGCGGACCTGCGGAGGATTTGAAGGAAGCTACGGCCACGAGGAGCAGGACGCGAAGTTGTATGCGGCGTGGGGCATGGATTATCTGAAGTACGACTGGTGTAGTGCCTCGCGAATCTGGAAGGACAGCGATATGCAGGCTGTTTACCAGAAGATGGGCGAGGCGCTCGAGAGAACCGGGCGGCCTATCGTGTATGCGCTTTGCCAGTATGGTCGCGCTGAAGTTGAAAAATGGGGTCCTCAGATTGGGGCGAACCTCTGGCGCACGACCGGGGATATCTTCGATCGGTTCGACTCCATGGCGAAGATCGGCTTTTCGCAATCCGACCTCGCGGAGTTTGCTGGCCCCGGCCACTGGAATGATCCCGATATGCTCGAGGTCGGGAACGGAGGTATGTCGACCGACGAATACAAGACCCACTTCAGCCTGTGGGCGATGATCGCTGCTCCTCTTATCTCCGGAAACGACATCCGCAACATGAGTCCAGATATCGCTGCGATCCTGCAGAATAAAGAAGTGATCGCTGTTGATCAGGATTCGATGGGCATCGGGGGGAAACGGGCCAGTAGTACCGGGGCAATTGAGATTTGGGAGAAGCCATTGGTTTCTGGAAACACCGCGGTCGCGATTTTCAATCACAGTATTCAACAGATGCGTACTGTGGTCTCGTGGAAGGCGTTGGGCATCGACAAAGATCAGGCTGTGCGCGATCTTTGGGCTCATGAAGACCGCGGAACCACCTCGGAGGTGTTTTCCGAAGCGGTGCCGGCTCATGGTGTGATTATGCTTCGGCTACATAAGCTCAAGTGAACTTGTCCCTCGCCAAAACTCTGTCCGCGTTTGAAATCAACAACATAGAGCGTTGTCTTCCACAGCCAGTTTGCGATAGCACTCGAACATGGTGCAGACCATTGGATTGCTACTGAGTTCTTTTCCTCGTTCCTTTCGTAATCGCCGGAGCTTACTACTCGAAAATCTCGTTCTCCGGCAGCAGCTCGCCGTTCTCAAGCGCAAACACCCGAGGCCCCGGCTGAACGTGCTCGATTGGTTCTTCTGGATTCTCGCGCACCGGTTTTGGTCTGGTTGGAAGCAGGCCCTCATTGTCGTCAGCCCAGAGACTATGGTTCGGTGGCATCGGACTGGATTTGCGCTCTATTGGCGCGCTATCTCGATGGTGCGACGAGCGGGTGGGAGGAAACACATTTCTAAGGAAGTTCGTGACCTGATTTTCCGAATGGTCGCCGAGAATCCGAGCTGGGGAGCACCGCGCATTCACGGGGAACTGCTTAAACTGGGATTCGATCTCTCGGAAAGGAGAGTCTCGCGATGGATCCGGCGAGCCCCGAGAGATCCCGATTCTGTGAAGCGATGGCTGACGTTCCTCAGAAATCATCGCGAGGCCATTGCGGCGATGGACTTCTTCACCGTCCCAACGCTCACCTTTGGTGTTCTGTACTGTTTTTTCGTCATCGGCCACGACCGGCGTAAGATTCTACATTTCAATGTAACGCGAAATGCCAATGCGCTTTGGGTAGCACAGCAATTGCGGGAAGCTTGGGCCTACAAAGAGCCGCAAAGATTCTTGCTATTCGATCGCGACGCAAAGTTTGGCGCCGATGTGGTTTCGGCTGTGAGGGCCATGGGAAGCCAACCAACTCGCGCGGCCTTTGGCTGTCCGTGGCAGAACGGTGTGGCTGAGCGCTGGGCGGGAAGTTGCCGACGCGACTTGCTGGACCAGGTGATCATCCTGAATGAGCAGCATCTCAAACGGCTGATGTCTTCCTACGTGCTCTACTACCATGAGGACCGGACTCATCTTGGACTCGCGAAGGACACGCCAGCAGGTCGGCCTACCGCAATTCGCTTTGCGCGTGAAAACAAGATGCAATCCTTTCCGAGACTCGGCGGGCTGCACCATCGTTATGCGGTGGCAGCATAGACTCAAGAACCATTTTCTGTTGACCAAACGCTTTTGCTTGTAACCCGGCCAAGGACGGTTCATATCTTCTGCGAGCATCTTTCGCCGGCCGACGAATCAGCCTGCAATCCCCAACCGAAGAGCTTGCGCCATACGGGAAGAAATCCTCTTAATGTACGAGACAACGACTTGGCGAACGACACCCCTGCGTCCGGCCTGTTACCAGAAGAGCAGGGGCGCGAACTCCTTCAGGCACCGGCGCCACGTCAGCCACTCGTGGGCCGTGCCGGGAGACTCGAAGAAGACGTTGTGGATTCCGGCCTGGGTTAGCTGCTCGCTGAAATTCCTCGCCCCGGGGCCTTCCACGGAGCCGATCCCCAGAAAAAGGACTTTCACTTTCTGGTTGAACGCTGCGGCGTCGGCAAACACGCCGTTATTCGAGGTTTTCGGATCGAACGTGCCGCCAAAGCCGCCGGTGCTGCCACTGAAGCCGCCGATATAAGCGAACTGGTCCAGGTGCGACAGCGTCGTGAGGAACGTCTGAAAACCTCCCATCGACAGCCCGGCCATGGCACGATTCTCCCGCCCGGGTAGCACCCGATAAGTCCTCTCGATCATGGGAATCAGATCGGTGAGCATCATTTCGGTGAAGGTCGCGCCGGTGAAGCTGGCCAAGCCGCTACGTGCTGGCGGCGGAGGCGTTGCCTGCCCTCCGGCGGCGGGTGGAGTGGCCGGTCTTGGCGGGGGCCGCAGTCCGCTGGAGGTGAAGATCGTCCCGTCTTCGCCCGGCTTGACGGCGTTCAGATTGTCCATGACGATGATCATCGGCCTGGCTTTCTTCGCCGCAATCAGGTTGTCCAGGATGAGATCCGCATGCCCCTGGGTGTGCCAGCCCTGTTCGTTCTCTCCCCAGCCGTGCATCAAATACAGAACGGGATAGCGCGTTTTGCCGGCGTCATAGTCGGGCGGCGTGTACACGTAGCACCGCCGCCACTGCCCGGTGACCTTCGAGTAATACCAGCGCTGGCTCACCTGGCCGTGCGGTACATCTTTCGGCAGGTAGTAATCCACATCCGCCGCTTCGGGAATTTCAATCCCGCTGTTGTCCCAACCGGAACCGAAAAACGTCCGAGTCGAGGAGTCAGCCTCCACGGCGCCGTCCACAGCCAGTGAGTAATAGTGGAAGCCCACCATTAGCGGCGCCGTCGTAACGGTCCATGCCCCGTCGTCTCCTTTGACCATGTCGTAGGGCTTCCCGATTCCGACCTGCACCTGGTGGGCGTCCGGCGCCATGACGCGGAATTTCGCCCGGCCGTCCGGATAAACACACGGATACTTCGCGCCGGGGATATTCAGGGACGAGGGCTTACAGTCGTCTGCCCCCAACCGCTTGGCCACCAGCTTCTCCGTGGCAAAAGTCCCGACCTCACGCGTGAAGTTAATCTGATCCCCAGCCAGTTGTCCTTTGTACTTAATTGGGATAGTCTGCCCTTCAAACTTCAGGTTCTCCGTAAAGCTGATGTCATTGCCCTTGATGGTTCCATCTTCTATCGGCGTTTCACCCATATCGTTTTTGGCGGTTCCAGTCAGTTTGTCTCCATCGGCCTTGAATGTGTAGGTGTAATGTTGTTCACCGATTTGGGTGTCAAACGTTGCCGTCCATGTACCGTCAATATCGGCGGCAAAGGCCGTAAATCCCGTCGCCAACATAATCAAGACTAATACGGCAAGCTCTCGGAACCTCAGAGGAGCGGTTTGCATGCTATTCTCCCTAAATTCAATAGCTGTATCCATGGCCATGACCACCCCGAGTTTTTGTACTGGCCGGCACGAGAGAGTCTACATCACAGCCCTAATTTGTGAAATGTGATTTGGCGCCCACCCCAAACCTTTCCAGCTGACGCTTACAGACGACGATTTTGTGTCCCTCAAGAAACGTAGTACGGATTCCAGGACCCTCGCGAGCAAAGCGAGCGAGGGTGTCGCGAATGCCCAGTGTTTTCAACGAGACAATCGCGGGAATCTTCTGAGCATTCGCTCCGAAGCCGAGCAACTACTGCTATAGCTGCGGCGAAATCTCCGCCTGCGGGAAGGAAATTGGGAGAAAGTGTATCGCTCCGTCGCGATCGACGAGGCAAACGCACGCAGTTCATTCGTAGTGCAGGGCTTCGATGGGATCGAGGATGGCGGCTCTTCGAGCAGGGTAAAACCCGAAGAACACACCAATTCCAAAGCTAACAGCGAAGGCGAGCATAACTGAACCGGCGGAAACGATCGCCTTGAAGTCAGCGAAGACCCCGACCAATTTTGAAGCGCCGAGACCAACCAAAACACCGATCAACCCTCCGAGCAAGCTCAGCGTGATCGCCTCGATGAGGAACTGCATCATGATATCGTTCGTTTGTCCTCCGACAGCGATGCGAATGCCGATCTCACGCGTCCGTTCCGTCACGCTCACAAGCATGATGTTCATGATCCCAATGCCTCCGACGAGCAACGAGATCCCGGCAATGGCGCCCAGCAGTAAGGTAATGACGGTAGAAATGGAGTTCACTGTGTCAGCGATCTCTTTCTGATTGAGAATGTTGAAGTCATCATCGCTCCCCTCGGCCAGCCGGTGCCGCTGGCGGAGCAGACTTGTGATCTGTTGTTGAGCGCTCTCCATCCGGTCCGCACCTGCAATCTGGACGTTGATCGAACGCAGATATTTGTCGCCGGTGATCCGCTTCATGGCGGTTGTATAGGGAATGATGATGCGGTCGTCCTGGTTCTGGCCACCCATTCCGGCGCCCTTACTTGCGAGCAATCCGACGATGACGAATGGAATGTTCTGCATCCGCACGGTCTGGCCAACCGGATCGAGAGGTCCGAAGAGTTCATTGGCGGTCTTTGACCCGATCACGGCAACCTTGGCGGCACTGCGCACTTCGCGCTCTGTAAACATTGAGCCAGATTCCAATTTCCAGTCGCGAATCGTCAGATAATCAGGTGATTCGCCGGCGATCGTTGTCGACCAGTTTCGGCCGTTGCTGATGGCCTGAGCCGTGGTGCTGTCTTCTGGACTAATCGCGACGACATCCGTGACCTCGCGACGAATGGCCTCTGCATCGGATAGCGTGATCGCGCTCGCGCTGCCCAGCCCCGAATTCACGCCGCCAGTACGGCGGCTGCCGGCGAAAACCGTCAGCAGGTTCTGACCGAGAGCAGAGACTTGGGATTCGATGCGCACTTGGGCTCCATTGCCCACCGCGACCATGGCCACTACGGAAGCAACGCCAATGATGATGCCCAGTGCGGTGAGGCTGGAGCGCAGCTTATTGCGGCGCAACGCACGCGATGCGATCAGGGAGGTCAGCAATGACCGCAGAAGGAACGTTCGGATTTGGTCGACAATGATCATGGCTCACGCAAGTTTGGCTTTTTGCTTCTCGTGGTCAAGCCGGTCGACTTCCTGAATGGCAATTCGGCGGTTCTCTTTCTGAGTGTCGCTGACAACGGAGCCGTCTCGCATCACAACTTGGCGTTTACAGTAGGCGGCAATATCCAATTCATGGGTAACCATGATGACGGTGATGCCGGATTCGTTCAGCTCCTGAAACAGCCCCATCACCTCGGCGCTCGTGCGGGTATCGAGATTGCCCGTCGGTTCGTCAGCCAGGACCAACTGAGGCCTGTTCACCAACGCGCGGGCAATGGCTATACGCTGCTGCTGGCCGCCGGAGAGTTGGCTGGAATGGTAACGATAACGGTCTCCTAAGCCAACCTTGTCCAGCGCTTGCATGGCCCGTTGGCGCTGGGCGCGCAGGGAAACGAGCGGGTAGCTGTAAAACATCGGAAGTTCGACATTCTCCAAAGCCGACGTGCGGGCGAGCAGACTGAAATTTTGAAAGACAAAACCGAGTTTGTTGTTACGCAGCTTCGCCAGTTCTTTGCGGCTGAGATCGGCGACCGCAACGCCGTCGAGCGTGTAGGTTCCGCTGGTGGGTCTGTCGAGGCAGCCAAGAATGTTCATGAGCGTGGATTTTCCCGACCCGCTCGCGCCCATGATGGCCACGAACTCACCCCGATCGATGTTTAGCGTGACGCCGCGCACCGCTCTGACTTCCACTTCGCCCATCGTGTACGTCTTGGTGACGCTGCGGAGCTGGACGAGCGGCGAATTGCTGGTTTGCGTGCTCATGGCGTTTGCGGCGGGCCGCCGAAGCCTCCTCCCTTTGCCGTCGATGAGAGGGTTGAAGCGACAACTTGTGTCCCCTCGGTGACGCCTTCGAGAATTTCTGTGTTCACGCCATCGGTGATGCCTATCTTGACCACGACGGGTCGCAGCTTGGTGCCTCCGCTTCCCAGCTCATAGACGAGTTGCTGACTTCGTTGCAGCTTCGTTGGCGGAGTCTGCTCGAACGCCACGCCTTGAGGCGGCGTGTAGCGTAGTGCCGTGTTGGGAATTTCCAAGGCATTGGTGCGTTGGGCGGCGAGAATCGAAACGTCCGCGGTCATGCCGGGGAATAGTTTTTGTGCCGGGTTGTTCACCGCAATGATGGTCTCGTAGGTCACGACATTCTGAGTCGTGGTCGGTGCTTTGCGGACCTGCGTGACCCGGCCATGAAAAACGTCATCCGGAAACGCGTCCACGGTGAAGTCCACGGATTGTCCAGTCCGCACCTGTCCGATGTCGGCTTCAGAAACAGCGGCGGTGATGTTCATCTTCGTGATGTCCTGAGCGATCGTGAACAGGACAGGCGTGGTCATGGCGGCGATCACCGTCTGGCCGACATCCACCTTCCTGGAGATAACGATGCCATCCACAGGAGCGGTGATCTTGCAATAGCCCAGATTCGCCTGCGCGCTCTCGACCATGGCTTGCTTGATCGCAACCGTAGCCTCAGCTTGTGCCAGTTGGGCGGTAGCCTGATCCAAATCCAACTGCGATGCCGCCCGCAGTGGAGCAAGTATCTTCGATCGCTCCAGGTTCTGCCGCTTCAGCGTGACGTCGGCTTTCGCGCTGGCAAGATCACCCTCTGCCTGGCGTAGTGTGGCTTCATAGATGGTCGGGTCAATTTCCGCAACAAGCTGCCCCTTCTTCACCGGCGAGTTGAAATCGACATACAACGCGGAGACTTTCCCGGAGACCTGGCTGCCAACGTCGACGCTCACCAGGGCGCTCAGCGATCCACTGGCCGTGACGTGCTGCACGATTCTCCCGCGCGATACGGCCACGGTTTGGTATTTGGCCGGACCACCCGACGAATGACACCCGGAGCTAGTGGCGAGCAACAGCGCCACAGCAGCAACCTGCAAGAAGCCGTTCGCAGTCAATACGCGGCCATCCTGAACACTTTTCACGATGTCGCAGTAGAATTTCTTCTTTCGTTTCATTGGATTATTTCCATCCGCCTCCCAGAGCCTGGTAGAGCGAAATTTGGCTGGAGAGTCTGTTGAATTGGGCCGTGATCAACCCTTGTTGTGCGCTGAAAAGGTCCTGCTGTGCGGTAAGGACGTTCAAGTAGGTGTCTGCGCCGTGGAGATAGCGCACGTTGGCCAGCTCGTACCGCCTTTGTTGCGTGCTAACCAATTCCGTTTGCTGGTCAATCTGCTTCGAATAGCTACTCACGCCCACGAGCGCGTCCGCCACTTCGCGGAATGCCGTCTGAATTGCCTTTTCATAGTCTGCAATCTCGATGCGCTGGCTGATTTTGGCGGCATCAAGATTCGCCCGATTCTGACCGCCATTGAAAATTGGCAGTGTCACCTGCGGGGAAAAACTCCAAACCCCCGTGCCTGAGCTAAAGAGTTGGGAGAGCTGGGAACTCGTTGTGCCGGTCGAAGCTGTCAGCGCAATAATCGGGAAGAACGCAGCGCGTGCCGCGCCGATATTTGCGTTTGCTGCTTTTAATGTGTGTTCGGTTTCCAAAATGTCGGGACGCCGCTCCAGAAGGTCAGAAGGCAAGCCGGGCTGAATCTCCGGCAGCAGTTTTTTGTCTGTGAATGACCGCGCCGCGGGCAAGTTCGACGGCAACTGCTGACCAATCAGCAGCACCAGAGAGTTTTCCGCCTGTGCTTCCTGCCTCTCGTAGCTCAGTATGTTGAGTTTCGCCGTCTCAACCTGGCCTTCCGCCACGCGCCAATCGAGTTCGTTGGCCGCTCCTGCATCGAACAGGGCTTTGTTGACGTTGTAGGATTCCTGCACCGTCTGCAGCGTCTGCTGCGAGAGTGCAAGCGCCTCCTCAGCCTCGCGCAGCGTGTAGTATTCCGTCGCGAGCTCCGAAACCAGTGAGATCTGGGCGCTGCGCTGCGCTTCTTCGGTGGCGAAGTATTTTTCCAAGGCCTGCTTGTTCAAACTGCGCACACGGCCCCACAAGTCCAGTTCGTAAGCTGTTGTGCCGAGGCTGGCGCTCCATTGACTCGAGCTGAAGGTGGTAGAGCCGCTAGAAGTGCCAGTCCCTAGCGAAGATACTGTCGAGGAAGACCGTGAGTAGGAGTAACTAGCGCTCGCATCTATCGTGGGAAATGACGCCGATCGGGTAATCCGATACTGTGCTCGGCTCTGTTCCACATTCAGGACCGCGACGCGCAGGTCACGATTGTTGACCAGCGCCACTTCGATCAGCTTTTTCAGGCGCTCATCCACAAAGAAGTCCCGCCAACCAGTGTCGGAAGCAGCCGGTCCGCCGTTCGTTTCGGATGCCCCCGGAAACTGCTCCGCTACTGGAATTGCCGGGCGCGTGTATTTCGGAATCATCGTGCAGCCGGATAGTGCCATCATCACCGGCGAAGCGAACATCAGCATCGCGAACCTGCCCAGGTATTTGTTCTTACCTGGCGTCATCTTTCTGGCAATTGCGCTCACTTTCCCGTGCTCCTCAACTGCGTTCGGACAGCCGTGCTTCAGTAGGATCATGTTCTCTACTTTAGCAGACGATATCCTGTCGAATCTGCACCTTAAGTTTTGTAAAGGTACTGCCGTGGTCTTCGCCTTACGCAGGCCTATACCAAGGGGGCGGCAATCCGGAGCTGTCCCGGAATGGAACTTTGCAGCACAGAAAGCCGCTACACGCTGAGCACGCGCCACATATGGCGAGTCATCTGCCCGGTGGCACCACGGCTCTGGCAGCGGCACACGGCACCTCAATGATGACGCGGAGGCCAGGCTGTGCGTTCATGGCCGTTATGTTGCCGTGGTGGATCAGAACCGCGCGGCGGGCAATTGCTAGACCTAGTCCAACATTACCGGTAGTGGGATCACGCGATGCGTCAGCCCGGAAGAAAGGATCGAAAATGCGCGACAAGGCTTCTTCGGGGGCGCCCGGACCGTGATCTCGAATGCTGATTCGAACTCGATCATCAGAATCCTCGATCTTCACTTTTACTGCGGAGCCCTCCGGGGCATAGCGGACAGCGTTGCGCAGAACATTCTCCAGAGCGCGACGGAGCAGCTCTGGGTCTCCATCGATCTCCGCCGTTGAGCGGGAATCGGATTCAATTCGCACGCCGCGTGCCTCGGCCTCAAACGCACAATCGTCCACCGTCGGTTCCAGCACCGCGCTCACGGCAAAACGCTCGACCACGCGGGATGACGGATCCCCTTCCGCCGTCGTGACTTCTAGAAGCGACGCGACGAGCTGAGTGAGCCTTCTAATCTCTTGCTTCATCCGGTCGGCGGCGGCTTCCGGGTCGGGCGCGTCTTTCATCAATTCGGCAGCGAAGCTCAGGCGGACGAGCGGCGAGCGCAATTCATGAGAGATATCCTGCAGCAACCTGCGTTCTGCCGTAAGAAGAGCCTGAATGAGATCTGCCATACTATCAAAAGACCGGGCCAGATCTCCGATTTCGTCCTTGCGGTTCGCATGAATGCGGGCCCCCAAGTCTCCCCCGCCGAAACGTTCCACGGTGAAAGCCAATCGCCGCAAGGGCGACACAATCCCGATCGCGAGCAGCCATCCGAACAACGCAATGACTCCTGCCACAAGCAGTAAGTACGGAATAAACCGCGGGAGTCCCAGAGGCGGAGACACAATGACCAACAGGTGATACCGAGAATCGGCGGAGGACTTCACGATCACGAGCCGACCATGGATTGTCTTTGGAAACCCGAGAAAGTTGGTGCGCGGGATCAACATTTCTGAGTGATCCACGCCGGACACCAAGTCTTTGCCCTCGCCATCCGTTAGGTAGCGCTGCCCTTGGAGCGCCGCGTCCACTTCGGCTAGGTAGGACGCAAGACGTTGGGGCCCTCCTTCTTCGTACACACGCTGGGCCTGTTGAAGCTCGAGCGTGATAGACCCTTCGATGTACCTCCTGGTCGTCGCCCGGTCGAGCCTGGCAGATTCGATGAGTGTGATAACCAGGCATAGGACGAGCGCAGCGGCTAGCGTGGCAAGAATACGCAAGTAAAGCGATCTCATGGCGGCGCCTCGTCGCTCAAGGCCAGCAGATATCCGACCCCACGGATCGTGCGAATCGATGCGCCTTCCGATTCGAGTTTCTTTCGCAAATGACTAATGTGCACGTCCAGCGAACGTTCGTAAGGCATGGCTTCCCGCTGATAAAGAACTGCTGTGATTTCGTCACGAGTAACCGCCCGTCCGGGATTGCGGATAAGCAACTCAAGAATGTCAAATTCAATTCCTGTAACGTCGACAACGCCACTCGGCCCGCGTACCTCCCGGTTACGCGGATCGAGTTCTAGATTCCCGGCGCGAAGGGTCTCCTCATGACTTAACCGCACATGACCGTAGCGGCGCAAAACCGCCCGAATGCGAGCCATCAGTTCGTCGGGACCGAAAGGCTTGGGCAGATAGTCGTCTGCTCCCGTATCCAGTCCTGTGATGCGATCCCGCTCTCGAGTTCGTGCAGTCAGCATGATCACCGGCACCGAGCTTCGCTTCCGAAGCTGGTGCAGGACTTCAAAGCCGTCAAGCACAGGCAACATGACATCGAGAATGACAAGATCGTACGCGCCTTCGAGCGCGCGCGCCAATCCGTCGCGCCCATTGTGAACACATTCGACACGGTATGACTGGCGTGCGAAGTACTCCCTCATCAATTTGCAGAGTTCCGCATCGTCGTCCACCAGCAGAAAGGAGCCCGTGGCACTCCGCACCGGATTTGTTTCTTCTGTCCTAGTATCCACCGTATCCGCTTGTATTCTGCAGCAGCACGGCGCTTCCCCGCGAGGTCTATTGCGAGAGTTTTACAAATCTTAAGATTTGCAATTCTCAGCGGCCAGGCCCGTCATTCCAACGTTAACACTCATAGCTCCCGGCGGGTGCTCGTCCAATGACCATAGCGAACCGGAGCATTCGGTCATGAGCCGGATGCTCTACCCAGAACTGTAATTGATTGAGGGTTTTGGCTCCCCGGGGAGGATTCGAACCCCCAACATTTCGGTTAGCAGCCGTGCGGCTAACTTCATCAGGACTTGCCGGAGTTGGACTAATCGAAGGTAATCAGCGAGTTGCGACTAAACCCGATGAATCACTTTCTCCTTCTTTGTTAGTCTTTCATTCGCATTTTGCCGTCATTCACCACCATTAGTATTACGTTTTTATAACGGCGCGCCTGCCTTGGGCGCACACTGAGGATAAAGCGATGCCGACTAGAGAGTTGAATCCGTAACGAGCTCCGGTTTTTCACAAACCGCAATCTCCCTCGTATTCGAGCACAGCAAACTATAGGGTTGCTACTTTTTGCCCTATTTCGGCTTCCCGGTCTTTTCATCGGTTTGCACGGAAAACAGCAGGAAATCCGTGAAGGTGTGATAGACAATCGTGCGATGGTCCACAAAATCGCACCAGGCGTCGACAGTCTGCGGCAACAACATGCGCACATTTTGCGTGTGGAACTGGACCGGGGCGTAATTGATCGAGAGATACCAGCGGCGCACATTCACTTGCGGAACTTCTTCCATCAGGCTCAGCTCCAGGTGGACGACCTCGCCGGAATCGGCGGCTATCCACGCACGGCCCTTGAGCTTGGCGGGATACACCACCCCATTGCTGTTGCGAAATGAAAGTGTGTGACTTGGTTTGCCCGGGCGATGCAGGAAATGAACAACCTGTGTGCGCCGCCCGTTCCATTCGACAAGGCCTTCGCAGCTCATGTCGTACTCGTCCTGCATTTCCGGAAGGAACATCAAGGCCATTTCCGGCAGGCCAATTTCCTGGGTAAAAGCCGCCAGCAGGGGGCTGCCATGCTCCGGGTGGCGGCTCTCATCCACGGTCATTCCTCCCAGCGTCAGGTTAAAGAGAACGACGTAGTCGAACGTCCCCGTGCGGGAATCCTGAAGATAGCCCATGTGATCCCAGGCCTGGTATTCAATCCTTTCCTGCGCAGAGAAGCTTTCAAGACTGGTGTAAAGCTCATTGGCACGCGCTCCCGCCTGTTGGAGAACATCGGAGAGCACGCAGGGCGGCGAAGAAATGCGGGAACCCAGCGGCGCATCAACCTGAGGGGGAACCCATTTCAAGCTGCGATTCTTCAAATTCTTCTGTGAGTCTTCTGGCACTTGAGCGGCAAGCACGCCAGATATTGTTAGCGGGGCGCTGGCCAGCGAGCACACAAAACCCACAAACAGCATGGCAGTGGACATCGTCACATGCCAACGCTTGCCTCTCATTCGCATTCGCTCCCTATTTCTTGTCCTTCTCTGGCCTGGGCGCAAAATAGCCGCGACGCGCCTTCAACTGCAGACCGTCCCGATCGACTTTCACTTTCAAGCGATGATAGGCGCCGTCCGGCTTGACGTGCTCCAGAGAAAACTCGAGCAAGTAGACATACTCCGGCGCGGCGGTCAGATTCTGCAAACCTCCAGCCAGGTCGTTGCTGTTGTGGAAGTAGGCGCCGCCGGTGCCGTCGGCGAATTCCGCCATGACGTTTTCCGAAAGTTCCAGGGATTCACGGCGCGACTGCGATTCGCTGCCTGTCACCAGGGCGTACTCGGAACCTGCGCCTTGCTCGCTGGCGTCGATTTGTCCGGTATACAGTCCTTTCGCGTCGAGCGCATTAATGGTTACGTCGCATTGCGCGGCAAAATCGATGATTTCCGATTTCGCGCTCATTGCCTCCGGCGTGATGGTGAGGAATCCGGGCGACACCAGAATCAACGTTCGTTGCCCCGGCAGGCCGCTCATTCTTCGAATGAGTTCTTTCACGAAGCCCAGCGTCGTGTGCACATCGCTATCGCCAGCCGTCAATATTCGTGAGGCTGCGGATCTTACCATCCCCTCGGCCACTTGGATCTGAAATCTGGGATCCAGGTTTGCACAGGTCAGCACCTCATGAACAGCAGCCTCCAGTGCTGTGTCATCGTGCTTGTTTTGGATTTGGTTCGCGCGGTAATAATCAAGATCCGGGCATTCGCGCTGGGTAAGTTGGTCATGATTCCGTGCTTGGATTTTCAAGACCGCTTCCTGCAACGTGGCGTGATCGCGAGTCAAGCCGCTGTTGGTCCCCGAGGTCGAAACCAAGGCCGCCATGTCCGACTCCGCCAGGGATCGCGGCAGAATCCGAATCGCCGCCTTTTGCACTTGTGCGAGGTTGCTGAAAGCAAGGTGCAGGTCGTCAAGCAAGAAAACGATGAAGCGTTGGGGAGTCACGGTTGATCGAGGAGTGACAGCAGGCGCGGAAACGCCTGGAACCGCGGGAACGATTTCAGACGCGGATGACTCACTCCTCATCGCCGCGCGTCTTTCGATAGTGAATCCGGAAATGGCCTGAGGTTTGTCCTTATCGAAAACCTGGAAATCTTCCCTCTTCAGGGTGCCCACCGCAAGTCCCTGCGCATCACGAACCACCACGGGTATCAGGACCGCATTCACATGGACTTGAATTTTCGCGGCGCCGCTCGGAACCGAAGTCTCATTCGGCTGTTGCGCGGCCGCCTGCGTGCACAAAACAAGTGCCGGGCAGACAAGGACAATCGCCGACAGGCATCTCGCGGATATGTTCATTCTCGTCTTTTATTCTACACCTGCGAAAGTTGAATGCTCGCTTGATTCCTGACCAAGCAGTGTGATTTTCGCGCGGGATCTGGCCGAGGGCGATGTGGGAAGTGCATCTGCCTGAGAACTCCGCATTCAGGCCGGCAACGTGTTAACCGGGATTTCCATTTTTCTTTTCGGCTGGAAGCAAATATACCACCGGTTGCCTCCGCCCTCCATCTTCTTTGCATCCATTCGAAGGCCAGAGACCCAGGCGTGCCCAGCAAGGCCTTTGTCGGGACCCATAAACCATCATTTGCATCATTTCGAAGCGATTTCACGGACACCCCTCCCTCAACTCCTCTCCGCCGTCCAGATTGGTTTTGCCTGGCTGCCGCGCCTATCCAGCGGGCAGTGGCAAAGCCAGAATGCGCCGCAGCATGCTTCCAAACATGCGCCGCGCCAGATGGTTCTCCGCCAACAGCAGCCAGTAGTAGCGAGCATGCTTTACCAGCCTCCCGCCAGTTTTCACC
>Ga0208457_1001136_pt1 | contig 20510 bp, 29 predicted proteins | sample June2015DPH_10_1_FD_185513 | JGI IMG/M metagenome (GOLD analysis project Ga0208457, IMG submission 185513) | Peatland microbial communities from SPRUCE experiment site at the Marcell Experimental Forest, Minnesota, USA - June2015DPH_10_150... | ecosystem: Environmental > Terrestrial > Soil >... | reverse complement strand
TGCCGAGGTTGTTGTAGTAGAAGTCGAAACTTCCGCCCGCAACGTTGATAGCAGCCGGAAGCGCAGCCGTTGTGATGGCGGATACTAGCGGCAACTGCGCATTGAATCCACCTGTGGAGGTAGTGGTATCCATCGTGAGACCACCCAATACCTGTGCGGCGCTCATGCTGTAACCAGTGCCGGATGTCAGAGTTGTCACGGCGGTGTAAAAGTACGGCAACGAGGCTGAGAAGATGAACGCGCTTAACGGCGGCGATAACGTTCCCGCCGAGGCGTCCAGTGTAGCTCCCGACCCGATTGTCAGTTTGTGGTTGACTGGGTCAAAGACGAATACTGGACTGCCGTCGTTACCGACCCAGTGTTGCATACCGTCTAGTGGAGACCAATAGCAAAGTGTACTCATTATTTACTCGCTTTCTTGACCTTTACACTCTATCGGATAGAGTATTGCCCTGTGTTTCACAGGACAGGCCATCGCTTTTATTTCGATGCCCTTATTAGGCGACAGGGAGCCCCTACGTTTACGAGGAGCCCCCTGTAACCCTTTCTTTTTCATGTTAAGAAAACAGGCTCGTGCCTGACCCGTCCTTAGTGGTTTTCTGCGGGTAGCGCGGCTTCACGATAGCGTTTACCGCCAGACCAACGGCGGTCGCCGAGCCAGCCCTAGTGACGGTAAGCTGCACATAGGGATAACCCTGCGTCAATTCCTCGGATGCAATGTCTATGATGATAGACTTGTTGCTGTCGGAGGCATTGGCGAAGTTGATGCCAGTAGCTACTGCAACGTTGGTCATGGCCCCCATAGTATCGGTTCCAGCCGCTGCGCTCTTGGCATACCTGAAGGGCAGGTCTACATCAGGAGCTGTGGACTTGGCCGTTGCCGAGCAGCCGACAGTGATCGTATAGTCGGCGGTGCCCAGGGTGCCAACGCTGACTATAAACTCTATGGCCTCTACCATCCCCATGTTAATGCCGGGAGTGGAGAAGGTCGCGGGGTTAGTCGCTGGCGCTGATACCGGCAGGAAAAACAGGTTCTGCATTAAAAGTTTCATCTTATTTTCTCCTTAACTTTCTCTTTTTTACCGGCTCTGAAGCGCGATTATGGGACTCAGTCTGATGGAGCCCTTATACGGCGTCAGAGTGCTATTCCACATCGGCATACCGTTACAGCGATATGTCCAGCGGAAGGCGGTCTCATCTGTGATGAACTGTACATGGATTGAAGTCGCCATGTTTATAGCGCCCTTCTGCCCAAGCATGTACTGTTGCGGATCGAACAGGATGATATCGCCCAAAGTTCCGAGTGCACTCGCCTGTTCGATGATGTTTACGGGGCGACCCTTGAGCCTCATGCGCCCGTCTTCGGTGATGCCCATGTTCAGGGACATGTAAACGGGTATGCCGCCTGTCCCTACTGCAAGGGAGAGCTGGTCAAGCTGAGATTCGACTTCCTGGTTGATAAACCACTCAACAGTGGCGCGGGAAGGCGCATAGCAGCTTTGCCACATCTTGAGGATGTTCTGCGTAACGACAGTTGCCGATACTTGGTTGGTCTCTTTTGAAACCTGGTACATAGCGGGGCTATTCAGGATGCCGAGCGGCTTGCCCTGTCCGTCACCGGCGATAATAGCTGCGTCATTCATGAATCCGAATTCTTCGGGGAACCACATATTGATGAAGCTCTCTAGTTGCACAGCATCCTGTAGCAACTCGTCCGTGCAATAGCACAGACAGATGAGCTTCTGAAGTTCGAGGGATATCTGACGGAAGCCAGGCTTGCTTCTGGTAAGCGTTCCGCCTTCTCCCAGCCAGTAGCCCTGCACTCCGCCCAAGCGGTATCCATCAGCGCGGCTGACTTCGTTTATCATTGGGACTTTGAAGCCGTTGTAATTGGGCCCGACTTCCTGCTTGCGAACCTTTGCCCAAATCTGGCCTGTGTTGTGCGGGCGGTTGATAATCGTGGGGAGAAACTCCTGAGCTACCAGAAAGCCGCCCTCTGCGGGGATGATCTCTGACGTACCTGTTGCTTTCTGATGTACACCAAGAAGCCGAGGGTCGATTGATTTGTCAATCTGCCCCTTTGCGATGTACGCAGCCTCTTTGACTGCGAATAGCTGCTCGCCGTAAGACTTGAACGGCTGATCACCGGCGGCCTTTGTTACCTGAACTCCGTCAGGTGTAGCCGTTGGCACCCCCGCGCCAGGCGTGAACTTGCGGACGACTTCCTTATCCTTTGCGTCGTCCTTCTCCCATCCCCACTCGCGTGCTTTTTTCTCTAGCGTTGCGGCGGTTGTTTTAGCCGAGATATCGGCTATTGCCGCCATGTCCTTTTCGTCTAAACTCATTTCTTTCTCCTTAAATTTTTTCGACTGCTCTTGCGATGAGGTCGTCTATGTTGGCGACCTCGATAGACTTCTCTGCCATTGCCTCTTCCGGCATATCAACATCGTTTGATAGCATCCCCTTAAGTCCGTTGTAACACTTAATGATAGACTCGGAATGCACGGCGAAGGCTTGCTGATGGCATTTATCGTGGGCTTGCATAGTGTCCATTGCCAGCTTGCACGCATCCATCGCGTGCTGTATGCAAACCTTTGAGGATTTTATATTTACAGGATTGTCGTATCCTGACAAACGGCATATCTCATCCAGTAACGCTTTATTCTCGGCGTTCAGATTGCCCTCTTTAACAATCTTCAGACAGTAATCGAGTTCATCTTTAATCTCTGACTGCTTCATCCCTTTACCATCCTTTTCCCACGGCGGGACTCCTTTGTCGAAATCCTTGTAGTGTGAGGCTAAATGAGCCTTAACGCCCTTCAAAACGTTATCTGGTATGTCAGCGCCTCTTGCGCCCTGCACAGCGGCGGCAGCGGCAGCGACGCCCTTCCAGACGGTTGTGTATTTGCCGTCACATTTATGATGGGGCAAATGGTAATCGCCCTTACTCGTGCCGTCACCGTCCGAATATGCGCACATCTTCTTGAGGTCTTCGACTTCGGCTTTCTTTGTCTCGGCTCCGGCGTCCCATGCCGTGCCAACGTCAGCCATCGGGTATTTGTGGTAAGAGATAACGCCCTTATCGACAATCACATCGGAGGCCAGTACATCATCATAGAGCTTGTCTATTACAGGGTTGAAACTCTTGCCGCGCCGTTCTTGGATAGTGTCGCGGTTCATTGGCACTACCACGTGGGATATTTCAACCAGCTCGCATTCGGTATATGTGATGGGCGGATCGTCTGCGCTCTTGCCACGTATAAAGTCATAGGGGATAAAACTCACTGAATATGCCGCCATTCCCTTTGAAGCGATGTTAAAGGCCCAGTCTGCCTCGGCATTACCCTGCCCTATGTAATACTTCGGCTTGCCGAATAATCCCCCGGGCGTTGCCACTAAATCAACAAACTCCCCAATCTGTTTGCGGATATCGGTATATGTATGGTCGGCAACAAGCACGGCACGTTTCCTGAACTGTGGCAGCCATTTATCGAACGCGCCAACCTTGATAACCTCGCCGCCGTTGGCACCGAACGTCCTATCCTCGGACGGCGTAGACAACGGAATCAGCATGTCGATAATGCCAGTAGCTTCGTCTACTGATTTAACGATACATCGAAATGTCTTTGTGATAACATTAGACGGCATTTACACCTCCGATAACTTGGAATATATTAAGCTCTCGCTGAATCAACTCGTCCACCAGTGTGAGATTGCCCTCTCGCTGCGCTACACGCGCTATTTGATGCTCGATAAAATTCGCATCGTCGTGCGCATCATCGTAAACCCACCCCTCGTTGTGCATCAGATTGCGCTCGTGCAGTTCATGGAGTAAGTAGTATTTAAGATCGTCAAATCCGCCTTCTACATAAATCTCATTTGGAAGCATGAAATCGGCCTTGCGATTGGCGTCAGTCGCTACGGCGGCACAATACACCATGTCGTTACCGCCCTCAGTGAAATCAGGGTATATCTGTTGCAACTCGCGGACAGAGACCAAGTAGACTAACGCCGGGGCATAATCGCCGAGTCGCACTTTCTGAAAACTAGCCATTGTCATTGCCCCAATCTTCAGCCTCTTCGTCCCCCCTGTAAGGCTTGCCACAGCACCTACACGCCGGATGGGTTGATTGCGGCGGCGTTGGAAAGTCGTCTATGTCAAATACCTCGCCGTCCATGTCCAGACAAAGCTCACACGTGCGCTCATCGTCCGCCGTTAGCCACTTCTCTTTGGTGACTCCCATACTCTTGTAACCCTCGGTCAGTCCGTAGTTACAAGCGTACATTGTTTCTGTTCTCGCAATGAGCTGGTTGCGGTCTATGCCGTTCTGTCCGCCGAACACGTCCGCCACGCGATCCGCTAAGTCGTCCATGTCCTCATTGTTGGCGTAGCCTTCTGCGAGGGACGCTGATAGCGCCTGATTAAGCGTATCGACAATCGAGGTTGAGGCGAATGTGGCTCTAGCGTTCAGCCACGCCGTCACATTTGGCACGGCTTTGATTGACTTGCTGCGTGTTACCATATCCCTGCCTGTCTGTATAAACTCGTGGCAGGTCTTTAAGAGCACTGGCGCAACCTTCTCTGTGTAGTCCGTGTGGAAGTGTGCCTTATCGAGTGCGGGCCGCTTGCCTTCGTGTAGCTGCTTGAGTATGTCCTTCTCTACGCTACCGAACACGCCCTTGAGGGATACTATAACCGCCTTCTCGTGCTTCTCGGTGTCGGCTATAATGCCCTTCCACTCAGACGATAAGGCTTTTTTTTTACCTAGTCCCTTCGGCGCGGGCACGTTGCTGCTATTCTGCACCACAGTGTTGTTGAGAATGTCAGAGCCTAACATTATTTGCCAGCCTGGAGCTAAAAGAAAATGATCGTCGGGATTGATATCGCCTTGGTCAAGTTCCGCCCGCGCCTCTTCTAAGCTAAGTATACTTAACTTGGCGTGCCCATCTAAGATAGCGGCCTGCTGCGCCACGTCCTCGGCTACAGGATTGTCAAAGTCAAACTCCAAGTAATCACCAAAGAACGGACAGAGCTTTTGGTTAATGGCCTCACGGATATCCGTCAACTCCGGCGTGCTTACTTGTAGAGCGAATTGATAGTTGGCGGCGTCGGCGTTGGCGCGATTGACGTTCTCGGATATGCCCACTATCGACGGATGTGTGTTATAAGCGCCGAGGATATCGTCCCGTGTCATCTTCGCCAGCTTCACCATGTCTAGCTGGCGGTTGTCTACCGTTATCGCCTTCACGTCGGAGCCATAGGCGAACATCGTTTTACCGGAGTTCATGTTGCCCCTGAAGCGAGCGTCAAAGCTCTGCTCTAGCTCTTTGCGCTGTTCGGGGGTTGGCGGCACATCGGCGGCAGCAAAGGACACAACCAGCGCGGGCACCGCATTGTTATAAAATACCCTCTCTTGGTGCTTCCGGCTTAGTGTGTCGATAGAGAGGCACAGCGTCAATGCCTGCGCCGGGGATACACCCCTGAATGGTGAGAACGGGTTGGGGTGCATGATATGGATAACCTCGTCCGGCTTGAATGGGATATCGATGGGCCCGCGCTTAAAACGATAGCCTAAGATATAATTGCCAGTTGGCGCGGGATCAGGGATGACAAGCGTGAACGCCGGAGGCATGAGCCACATCTCGGTGGGTATGCCGCCCTTAGTGAAGTTCATCTGCCAGAAGGACTCGCCTACAAGGTCTTTGTAATTCTGATGCTGATAAAAGAACTGATACCTTGTCTGGAATTTATTCGGGTGCTTTATTAACCGTATCAGGTCGCCAGCCTCTTTATCGGTTTCGTCTACTTCGTCCCTCTTGCCCTGAGAGTTCACGCGGTACAATCTCCATGAGTTACGGGCAATGTTCGAGGCACGAACGCTAACCACAGCGTACAACCAACCTATCTGCCCGTACATCTTCAGGTATTGCTCATAGTTCCACTCGGGCGGATTAGACAGGTTGATAATACCAACGGACGACGGGACATTGAATTTATAGCCTAGTCCTGTCGCCAGCTTCTGCGCGGCTCGCTGAATTATATTGTTAGCCATTCATTGCTCCAAACGAGTTACTTGGGCCACCAGAGATTCTCCATGCTATCAAATGGCGTCATACTAAGAGTGACAAACGCCACAATGAGCAAACTCACGGACGCAACGATAAGCACTGGCGAAAGTATAATCGCCCTGATAACCTTTACTGCTTTCATAGTCACTCCTTCGTGTGGTTCGCATAATGTTTAACAAATTCCCTTCGTGGAGGCATCGCCTAGCTTGTGGAATTGTCAACCGGCTCAAAGTCCTCATTAAAGCCGAGGTACGGACGCTTATTTACCCACGCCAGAAATTGCGTTGTGCTGTCTACTGCGTCGTCATTTGCGCCGTTCGGGAAAGCCGACAACTCCTCAATATAATCGTGTAACCATGTCGCGTATTCTGGAATAAATACCTTGCCCGCTTCAATCAGTGGTGATACGGCGTTTACGCGCGCTATCTTGTCACTGTCTACCTTCACCGGCAACACTGGCAATGCTGTCTCGCGCTTAAGCTCTTGAATGAGCGATTGTCCACTGGCCTTGTCTTCTACCAATACCGCGTTAGCCTTATCACGTCCGTGCAACGAAATAGCCGCCCGCTTGAGTTCGGGGTATTCTACTTTCTGTCGCCAGACATCCAAGAGATAATATCCGTTGGCGGCTTCACCCCAAACTGTGCAGACTGAGTAGTCGTTTTCCGCTTTGGCCTTAAATGCCGTATCCCATGATTGTACTATGCGCGTGAAGTGTGGGCGCTCTTTGTAATACTTCCACCACTCACGCTTTATGATGTTGCCCTCGGCTATGGTGGGATTGCCTTGATATAGAGCCTCGAACGCCCTACTGCCAACTGTGGCACGGATGTTCTGAAGCACCTCGATTGGATAGCGTTCGGACCAGAGAGCGGCACCGTCTTTTGAGATAGCTGGCAAATGCAAAATTTCCCATTTATCAGCGGTTGGGTCTTCTGTCGCCAGTTTTAATAACCAACCTACTAAGTCGCTGACATTCCATCTTGTCATCACCACGATAATTGCAGCATCAGGACGTACACGTGTACGGAATACCGTTCTATACCATTCGCACACTTTCTCTCTAATAAGTTGGCTTGCCGCTTCCTCAGCGTCCTTTACGGGATCGTCTATTATACCAAGGTTAAAACCCCGGCCTGTTAATCCGCCACCAACGCCTACCGCGTAATATGAGCCACCTTGTTTAGTCCCCCACTCGTGCGCCGCTTGGCGTTCGATGATGTCATGCCCTCCGCGCTCAGGGAATAACACCTTGCCTTCAGGTGAAGTGAAGATATCCCGCGCCTGCCTAGAATGCAGCAAGGCGATTGACTCGGCGTAGCCGGCTTGCACTATCAACGCTTCGGGGTGTCTGCCAAGATACCAGCAAGGGAAACGAAGTGAAATTAGCTCAGATTTACCGTGTTGTGGCGGCATTGTAACTATTAGCCGCTTGCACTCGCCGCGCTCTACCGCCTCAAGTTTTGCCGCTAACTGTTCGAGATGCCACGCCGGTTGATAGTCAGCCTTTGTGTACTGGCAAAAGCTAAGTAGACTCTGCCGCGCTTTCCGGCGCGCCCGCTTCTCTTCTAGCAGGTCGAGTTCGTCTAAGCCGCTCGATTTCAGCGTCAAGTTCGTCATCTGTTAATTCCCTTGCATACCGTATCGGCCCGCCGTCCTTGCCGGTTGCCTCTATCGCCTGGGGCACCTTGCCCTCCAGCCGGTCTATTATCTCCCGCGCCATTGATGCGTCACCCTTGATTGCTTTAAGGTACATTCCAAGAGCAACAAGCTCGTCAAAGGTCTTTGTGGTGTTCTTTTTGCCCCCGACTGTTATATCGGCTATCTGTGGGCCTAACTCCCTCAGTGCTTGTGTAATAGAGCGATCTTTGCGAGGACGCCCATGTGGGTTGCCGGACTGCCCTTTCTTGAAAGGCTTCAGGTTTTTACTGTTTCCCCGTTGTTTTACAGTGGCATCCTCATCCATAGTCTATTCCTTAATCAATTCTGCTGTCTTGCCTGTGAAATCTTCCCATCGCTTTAATATTACTGAGCAATAATGAGGGTCAATCTCCATGCCGTAGCACTTGCGCCCCAGCTTCTCGCAGGCTATGAGGGTTGAGCCTGAGCCAAGAAATAAATCAAGCACAGTTTCATTACAGAAGTTCTTTACAATGTCTTCTATTAGTGCTACTGGCTTCGGGCATGGATGGTCTATCTTTGTTGTGCCTGCTACAAAACGAAAGACATCATTGTGACGCACACGTTTGAATTTACCATGAAAGAAAACTGGCTCCCATAGTGTGTATTGAGTGATATAACCGTGTGTAGTTGCGCCGTCACCTTTGTCCCAAATACCTATATACTCGGGATTAAATGCGCTAAGCCAGTCTTTGAAATTAACGTTGCCGACAAAGACAATACGTTTACTGCAATAAACCTCAGTTATATCAAACCACTCTCTACACCAATCAAGATAATCTGCTTTTGTCTTGCTATCATCTGTTGATTTATATTCCAGACCCACGTTATAGGGCGGATCAGTTAATAAGTCTGCTTTGACCCCCCCCATCAGCCGCTCCACGTCCGTTATCACCGTCGAGTCGCCACACAGCAGCCGATGCTCACCCAGCTTCCAGAGGTCGCCCTTCTTGCAGCGTGTTCCTACGTTCTCAGGAACGGCGTCGTCTTCTGTTAAGCCTTCCTCTGGCTCATGCAACTGCGTCATCAGGCTTTCGATAGACTCTGTGTCAAAGCCCGTCAAGTCCATGTCGAACGCGCCGGTGTCGAGGTCAAGCAAGATGTCCTTGAGCATTGGCAGGTCAGGCTCGGCAAGTTCTGATAATCTGTTGTCGGCAAGCATGTCTGCCATTTCGCTCTCAGGTGTATCATAGTCCTGAAAATCTACGGGCACTTGCTCACAGCCGAGTATCTTAGCGGCATCAAGCCTTGCATGGCCTTTTGTGACGAATCCTGAGAGGTTTGACACGACGATAGCATTGCGCCAGCCCTGCGCCTTGATTATCTTTGCCAGCAGGTCGAGCTGCTTTTGCGGGTGCTTGTTCGGGTTGCGCGGGTTTGGGATAAGCGCGGCGGTGTCCACCATCTTATCAAATGCGCACTCGACTTTGCATGTTGCTTTCTTCTTCATAAATTATTTCTCGCTAAATATCGTCTCGGCTCGCGCCGTCCTATCGCTCGATCACCTGGCACTCTTGCATCTGCAACTTGCCGCACAGCGACAGGTAACGTAGCCTGGATGCTCCATTTCCCTGCTGTCCTCATTCTTGAACTTGTGGTATCCGCTAAAGTCTCTCATTATCTACACCGCCTTTTAAGCGGGTGTTACGCTGGTGCGGCAAATGTGAGATCAATCGTGCTTTCTGCAATCGGCAGAGATAACCTTCCCGTAAGGCGCGCAATAATGACACCCACATAACCAGAAACGGAGGTCAATAACGTTCATCAATTGGCATTCCCAAGTCTTCCATTGTCGAGCCATTTTCACCTTCACTATCTTTACCTCTCGCGAGGCTTATATGCGGAGGGCGGTTGGTAAGACCGCCACGAAGGAAGGAAGATTGTATGGCAGAGCGCCACCGATGTGATATGCGGTTGGTAGGAGTTGCACCAGTTCATGACGCTGGTATGAGGGTAAAAGCCGGTTGACAAGACCGGCGTGGCTCGCGTGGAGGTACACGCGAGGTTCGGCTAAATAAAAAGCCCCGCGCTGGGGGCTCCTTGGGACGGCTATCGAATCTAATCAACTGTAAAATAGCATAGCTTTATGCAAATGTCAATATTATGTACCACCTTACATCCCCCTCAGATTAATGTCGTATATCGTCTCACATCTGCCCGCCAACCATCCCGGCATTCGGCTAACGGCATCGTCCAACATCGTGTCGATCCGGCCCCGGATGCGATGCACTACCGCATGGGACTCAGGAGAGTATCCAAGTACCTTCGCCTGTTGTCTGAGCGATTCTGTCCAGTGCGGGGTCAACTTCAGAAAGTTGAATAGCTCGTCTTCGTAGGTTGTTTGCCACACCAAAAACCGCATTTCGAGGATGTCGGCATCGCACGGCATCGGTGACATGGGCATTGTATGGGAGCCACCCTCGCAATTCCGCGACCGGAACGTCACGTCCGGCATGTGAGCATAGATAAGCACGAGCTTAATTTCTTCGCGCCGCTGATAGCCTACGTTCGCCATATCCCCTCCTACTTACAAAATGCGCTCTACCCTCTCTTCATGCTACCAGGCTTCTTTGTCCCCGGCGCGTCTTTGAACGCCTGCTGCCTGCCCTTTAAACGCTTAATGCAATTCTTGTGCTTCATACTGCCTCCTTTCAAGGCTTTCATACGTTTAGCTCCATAACAGCTTGAGTGTGATGTTTTCGCTCTACCGTTACAATGGTGTCGTTGTGCCCGCTTCCATGCGCCACTAAAAGAATCTCCTCGAGTTCAAACCCCCTGCCTATCCCAAAGCCTTCACTGTTCCAGCCAAAGCAAATTGCATATCCGCCCAGTTTTATCTTCTGTGATAGAATGTCTTTTATCTCAGTCCACCGTCCACAGATTTGACCGTCTCGCATAGTAAAGGTGCGATGTACGCTTTCGTAAACTCGCTTGCATTGCTCGAGGGAATACGGCGGGTCAAACAGTACACCTGATAACTCGATGGGCAACTGCTTCACAAAATCTGTCGCCTCTAGATGGTACTTTGTGGGAGCATCCGGGTGAATATCGTTGGTGTAGTATGCCGGACTTGTTTCGCCAGCAAAAGGGTCTGCCCAATTTTCAGTGACATACCTTGACAGTAAATCAGCAACAGGTTGAATTTTGAATGTCCACCTATCCGGCATCGCCCACGCCCTCGAGATAACTGGCTTCACGCCGCCACCTCCGCATCGCAGATCATCGCTGCACTTCCTTCAATATCTCGTGTAATAATTTCCGGTGTTTTTCTGTGCGGGATTTTTCCTTGCCCTTTAAGTAGATTTGGGTATAGCACCAACTCCCCTGGCGGTGGCTCAGTATCCTTGCTGGTTTGTTGGCCTTCAACGGGCAGGGGATATCTTCACATACACCCATTATCCGGCAAAGGAACGGGCGAACCGGATAGATACTACACGCCTTTTGCTCATCGAGGTAAGGGCAGTTCTCGCCCACAAGCATATGAAATTCCTTAAATTCCCGATGGTGGGTTTTACACCACTCTTTGATGTTAGATACTTCCGCTAGGCTCGGATGTAATATACCGCAGCACCTACCACAGTTCGGCGGGCAAGTAGACGCCGGTATCTGCGCATAGACCTGATCGAGTTTACTTTTCATGCCTTCACCCCTCTACTTAACTACTAAATTCCAACTCTATACCGAAAACACGCGGCGGCATCCTCTTTAAGATGATCCACTAACGTCAATACGCAACCGGGATGAATCGCAATAGCCCCGGTGTCACCCTGCCAGTAAATGAACCGATGCCCATACTCGATTGTACTACCGCAATAAAAGCAACGCTGGAAATTCGAGTGCTGCCCGCCGTTGATTAACTTATCATCTAAAATCTCTATGCTCATTCAAAAACCTCCAACCGTACATTACACATCGTTTTGGCCTTTACGTTACACATTTCATTACACATGCGTTACACTTTAACCTTGATACTTGAAATTTTAGCTTCAAAAAAATGTGTAATGTATTACACATATCCCCTATATATAATGTGTAATATAATCTCATTATATAGGATATATTACATATTCTCTTACACGTCATGCTTCCGATCCTTAACGCCGTAATATTGGTTGCGTCCGTCTTTTCTTGTTTTGCAAAACTTGCCGTTATTTTTATTGAGCAAGTTACAAACATTCACCCGACTGAATCCTGTCATTGCCTCAATTTCCGTCGCTGTGGCGTCGGCGGTATCCTGGTTGAGGATGAAGTCTATAACGGCGCTTTCCATAGACTTCTTGCGCTTTCCTTCTATCTCTATAAACTCACCCTCTATTGCCTCACGTACATTACAAAGCCCATTATCGTTAAATTCCAATGCGAAGATGGATTGTAATACCCTCGCAGTATCGTTGGTCTTTGTGACTTCCCATCCAATGCCGAGCATATTCTTTTCGTCGTTACTTTGTGATGATAGTTGCACACAGATATCGGCCCCAGCTTCCTGCATAACCGATCCAAATATGCGCTCCTCGGAACTCTTGCTAACGTGTCCCAGAGCCAGCCATGAGCCGCACATCGCTGATAGAGCGTCGATTATCCGATTGCCCGCCTGGTTGTCGTTAAGGTCGCCATATCCCGCTCGTGATATGGAATCTAACACTATCAATCCTATGTTCTGTCCTTTGATAAACTTCTGGCACGTGGGAAGCACGTCATAAAGGCTGCGGCCTCTTGCATTTAATGTAAACAGCGGCCTATTTGCTGGGAGTCCCAATGCTTGATTGACATGAGCTACCCGCCGCGCTAGGGATTGCTTTGACCTTTCAAGATTGATAAATAAGACATTCGTTTGCCTAACACCCCAAAACTTGTTACATCCGGCATCCACTGAGATTGCCCATAGTAGAGAAGTGTAAGACTTTCCCGCGCCGGGCCGGGCAAAAAGGATTGTTCCACCATTATCAACTAAATATGGTTTCAAGAGGTATTGTAAAGGACTGTCATTGTTGCCACTCATCGCTTCGGGCACGAACCTAGAAACGTAAAACTCCCACAGACCAGCGCAAAATTCGTCTAAATCGGCCTTGAAATTGGCTTCGCTATACTTATCAGTCTCTATATGTCCTTTAAGGGCTTTGTAGGCCGAATTTGCTAACCTTACACGATCCTCCCCGCGCTCTACATTAAAGAGGCTCCATGATAGCATTTGATTCATAGTGCTAATGCTAACCCTGGCATGGATGCCCGTCTTTTCCTCCCTTATTCGTTCTGCCTTGAATATGAGAGATATATTTTCAACTTTCTTTTTCCATATAATGTTTTCATCTCTGAATTCATAACATAAGGAGTCACGTTCAAATAGTTTTGATACATCATGCTCCATTGCTGGCAGTTGCGCCACGTCGCCCCCGGTCTCAATCCATTCCGTTATATCCTTTTTATCGAGCAAAATAACCTTCACCGATGTGGCTTTGCCTTCAAGCGATTGCGCTACCTGACGGGCGTACTCCATACCGGGCGCATCTCTATCGGGAATGATGATAACCTTTTTGCCTTTGAGGTATTCGGCGTATTCGGGATCCCAGTTATTCGCGCCGCCGACTGAGGTTGTCGCTGGCTGCCCGAAGTCCCATAGCGTGTCGGCGTCCTTTTCACCTTCGCAATGATAGAGAGTGTCAGCCTTCAATATTTCTGGCAATCGATAGAGTACACGGCGCACGTCCTTCATGTCCCAAACCCACTCACCGCCGCCGTTCTTATGTCGCTGACGGAAGGACTTGGGATCGTACCTGACTACTTGGTAAAGCAAATTCCCCTGCTCATCTTTGTAGTCGTATGTCGCAACGATTTTACCTATCTCAGATTCTTTGACCTTTGTTTTTGTGGCAACAGGCTTGGATTCATTGGTGATAAACAAGTCTGCCATTTGCAGCCCGATAGATTCTACGATTGCTTCCGTAGTACATCCAGCCTTGCAGTTTATCAGTATATGGTCGGCTTCCTGTCGGATGTGGAGTGAAGGTGTCTTGTCTGTGTGAGCCGGGCAAAGGGCCTGATACTCTCCGTCCTTGAGCGCCTTGACCTTTTGAAATAGATTGAGGATATCTCCTATACCACGGGTCATACTGTTTCCTTAAATGCAAAGAGCCTCGTATGACGCCTGGGTGCGAATACAGGCTTCCACGATATGCAAGGCGATACCGTGTTCATACGAGGCTCTTTATTCTTAAAGATGATAAACCACTGAGACATTGTCGCACCTCTGTCTTCCTTCTAAGATAACCTACTCTTTGCGAAAAGTCAATTCCACCATGCCTCACCGGCGTGTAATCTTCCACAATAACTTCCAAAGCCACCTGAAGCGGCTTTTTGACCTCTCTATGTCCCGATCATCCTTGGCGCAAGCCTCGGCATAGAGGCGGGCAAATTCGGGATCTTCCAAGTCTTTTTGTAAACGCTTTTCCCAGTCTTCCATTAGTTTTTCTCCTCTGGCGCGATGATGCGGTAGTCGCTCATACGGTTAGCTCCACTATAGACTTGATGATTTCGTATGCTACTTGCGGCACTATGGCGTTTCCGAGGGCTTTAAGTCTGTCCACCCTATCGGATACCCTTGCATCCACTCGACAAAAGCGGGTTGCAACTTCATACCAGTTCTCTTGCCAGTTGGGGGTTGCTCTACACAGTCCATCAGTGAGTTCGTTTCCGGATTCCTGCCCTTGCTCACTATTTGGTTCGGTGCTCCTTTGTAGTCCGACGCCCAGGGCGTCGGACACATCGCCACCACATCCCTTAACCCCGCCTGTCCGTCTATCCCCTGATTGCTCTTGATTCGTGGGGATCCTGCCCTCAACGTCACTTCCCTTGTCATTCCTATGGCATCCATCGTCTGAGGCGATGGAAGCATCGCTATCTTGGCTGGCAAGTCTATCTCCGAGCCTGTGGCACTCCTGCCACAGGCTCCCTTCCAATCCCTTCCCTGTGCGGTTGGCAACAATCCACACTCTGTCTCGTCTGTGGGGTGCGCCGACGGAGCAAGCTGGTATAACAAGCCAAACTGTTTCATACCCTGCTTGTCTGAGGTCTCGCTCGATTCCTCCGCAGATGGTGTTGTAATCGCAGATTTCGTCATTCGCACCACCGAATAGATCGACTTGGCTTGCCACTCCAACCTCACTATCCTGGAATACCATACTGAGGAGGCCAGCAACGTTCTCAAGCAACACCCAATCGGGCTTGACGGCTTCGATAACGGCAAGAGTTTGAGGCCAGAGGTAACGGTGGTCGTCCTTGCCCTTTCTTCGTCCGGCTTGGCTGAAGGGCTGGCACAGTTACGGGAACCCTGCTGTAAGCAGGATTCCGTTATTATCACCTCCTTTGCTGTGAATTTCTTGTGCCATTGATGATGACACTTCTGGCAGAGCCACATCACTTCCAGTGGTTTGCTGTAATCCGGATGATGTGCTTGTATCATCGTCCTTCCGTTTTTGAATGTCCCTGACTTCCCGCATTCCTCGCATATCGTTTGACGAACTATCTTTCCTTCGGTTATCGCTTGTTCTAGCTGGTTCTGTGCTTTGTCTGATGCCAGTGTTCCCCTGTAAAAGTGGTTCACTTCCCCATAACGAAGATTGTCTCTGAATTTGCAGTTCCTTCTCTTGAGTATCTTCCACATCGCTTGGCGGGTTATCTTGTAATAATCTGCCAAGTTCTGTATCGAGGCTCCCATCTCGTAGACCTCTACCGCTTTGTGGTACTTGTCCGAGGCATCGTGTGTCGGCAGAAAGTATGGATGGTTCACAGCCTGACTCAGAGTCAGGCTGTGCTTGCTGTCCTTGCTCTGCTGACTGCTTTTCAACTTGTCCGTGTAGGCATCCGCACAGTTCGGACTTGGCAATAAGGTTTTTGATTTCTTCGACATTATTCACATCCTCTACTATCTCTACTGAAGGCCAATGCTTCTTAAGTACCTTCTGGCAGAATGGGTCTATCTCTACAAAGCCTATAGTCTCTATCCCTGCCCATTCACAAGCAAGGGCAAACCCGCCGATACCGCTAAAGAGGTCGAGATGCTTCACTATGCTCCTCCTTCAATCTCAGGACTCACTTTAAGAGCTTTCGTAGTCGCCTCAGTGTTTGCGGTTCCTTTGATAAAGCATTTCTTCTGTGGATTCATGCATATCTTAGTCATTGCTGCCTCCTTTCGGCAACTCATTCCAAGTTTGCTCAACATAGTCAACGAGTAGCTTTACCATTGCATCTTTGTTCATGTTCCCATTAGTAGCGATAAGCACATAGATATATTCGACTCGCATATCCAAGTAGGATATTTCTAGTTGCGTCGCATCCATTTCAAGAACTGTATCTGGACTATAGTTATCATCCAGCAGTTTAATGTGGTAAGCCTTTCTGACATCTTTGGTTTTATTCTTGGTGATAAAAAGCCTTCTCATTTCCCCTCCAGTGCTGCATCTATCTTGGCTATCACAGCATTGCCGGAACCTGTTTCCTTAAATTTGCCGTGTAGATACTCTATCTGTAGTTTTGCTTCCCGTAGTGCCTCATCCTTCTGCTTGACCTCTTGCTCATGCAGGGCAAGGATGGCCTTTGACATTGCTACATATCCGTCAATTTGTATGCCCCTTGAAACAGCTTCATCAATTATGATTTCTTGCACCTTAGACATGAACTCTTGTTCACTCATCGGATGTCCGCACTCAGGGCAATTATCTTTCCACGCAGGGCACTTACCGTCTTGCCAGTGGTCGCCGGTACAATCGGCGGCGTTCGGTATCCTCGAAGCTGGTATCAGGCAACCATCGCAATGCAGGGCCGGCTCGTGGTTTTGTAACAAAGCACAACAGAAATGCCCGTTATCCTCGAAATCCCCGCAACTAAGGTCACGACAAAGTTGAATACCAATTGGTAGTGTATGGCCTTTGGCACAGTATTTACTCATGGCACTCCTATCCTTTCATATATTTTGGTATTCTACAGAACCGCTGGCATTTCGGGTTATCCCATTCACCGAAAGCACTACATCGGCCATTTCCCGCAAGGCCACAGCCGTGTACGCAGTTTAGCCAGTCACATTTCCAAAGTGTGCTATCTTCTGGCGCAATCTGCCCTTTGGCTTCTATGCTCACAGCCCACACTCCTTTCTCACATGGGCTTGGCAAGCATCTAATTGGTCTTTTACCACACCACTTACCCACCAACCAAAATCAAGAGACTCTGTCGCAATTTGCGGCATTCTCTCTGCCATCTCTACTGCGGCAGCACAGACGCGGCCACATTCGCACTTGCCACAATTACAGTGATACAAAGCGCACAGAGCCTCAGTGCAGTTGCGTAGGCTTTGTATCTCTTCTACTGCTTCCCTAAAGGTCATGCTGCACCTCCACTTTACTCTTTATGCGCTCTAGATTCCTTCGTAGTATCGTTGTCACTGTGTACCATGTTTCAGGGTTGGTAACACCATGTTCTGTCATGTGTTCCATCCCTTCGTAGTAGTGTAAAAACCATTCCAGAATATCTTCCAGAGACGCTTGCTCATAAGATGCTATTCCGTCTACTTCCTCGGTTTCTACGTATAGCGGTTTGAAACTCATTTTGCCTCCAATGCTTTGATAGCGTCCGAGCAGTTGCACACCGGCATTCGGTTGACGATGGCAATGTCCTCGATCTTGCAAGAGAAGTCGTCAATTAAGGTTATGCTTGTGCGGTCATCGAGTGTTTTAATTGCCATGAGATTGCCGCATTTCTGACAGGTTACGAGTAGGCATTGCGTCATTGAAGGACCTCCATAAGCTCGTCCAGGCTGCGGATCACGTAATACTCATAGCCTAGTGATTTAACATCTCTTTCAAACTCGGCTTGCTCGATTGTTTGTTTGCCCTTGGACGACTTAAATTCAACGAAAATCGGGTATGCCTTTGCATTGGATATAGACATCTTCATGGAGTCAAGGATTAACGTGTCAGCCGTCCCCTTTGGGCATCCCTTGACCTTATACATCTTGCCGCCTGCCCCCGGGCTGAACACATCGCCAGAATTGAGCCTTAGATACATGATTCCCTTCATGTCTAGGTACTCAAGACACGTTCTTTGGATGTCAGCTTCCTTTTCGATTAGCCTCATGACTGCTCTCCTCTCGCTCTATTTCAGATCAAACTCCGTGCCTGGGATTTCGGTGGCGTTTACTACTGGCCCGTTGCCCTTGATTTCTACTGCCTTCTTTGCGCGGCTCTTGCGCGGGGCCTTCGCCTTGGGCTTCTCAGCTATCTTGTTATGATGCCTCTTAGAGATTCCGAGTTCGGCATAGAGAGCCTTGATTTGCGCCGACTGTTCCTTGATCTCAGCGTTAAGCTCTTTAACCTTCGCTTCGTTGTTAGTCCGCCCCGCCATCACGACTCCCAAAAGGGCGTACTTCTCCTGCTGTTCTATCGCTGTTAATGACATATTTATCCTTTCTAAGCGGTAAGGCTGCCAGCGCACGCCGGTCAGCCCCCGCAATTCACTCTATCTCGTCTCCATATGAATACTCGTTTGGTTCCGGCACTATGACTCCCCACATTTCGAGTATCCCCGCCGCTATGTCGTCCAGATATTGCAGAAACCTTTTGTTATCCATCTTGGAAGTCTTCTCAATATGAATGATGCCCTTCTCGTCGGTGTAGCTTGCCTTCCAAATCTTCAACGCCTGATGCGCTTCGTCCTTCTCGCTTTGCCTAAACCCTGCCAGTTCCATGAATAAGGGAACGACCACGCCAAAGTAGTATCTATTCAACGGATCGCTGCGGGTTGACTTCTCCGGCTGCACAAGCTCCTCGACCCGCTTCCCTTCGAGGCTGGCAAGGTACAACGCATATCTCGCAGGGTCGTCTCGCATGAGCCTTCCCTTGACTACCTTGCCTGTGAATCGGGGGATAATGTCCTTCATGCCTTCACCTCTTTGATGTTGTGCATTGCTGAGTGGCATGGGTAGCAAAGTAGCTGTTTCTCAAGGGCGGTGTAGATATGCCTAGTGCCGCCCATGCCTCGGTGTGTCGAATGATGGATGGCAAGCCCTCGATAATCGCCGCTTCCATGACACGCCTCGCACTTACCACCAGCCCGGGCTTTCACCTCGGCGTCGGTCTTACGCTCATTCGCCAGCCATTCGGATCGGGATGTCATTTTGGCAACTCCTGAGCCTTCATCATGTTTATCAACTCGCCTTGCTTTTCAGGCGACAGGTCCTTGAACTCTAGATCGGTCTTACCGGCTTTCTTCATCCAAGCCTTGACCTCGGCGATGCCTTCCGGCGTTCCCACCTTGTAACCAGCGGCGATGCAAGCCTTCCTAAAGAGTTGGGCTAATTCTGAGGATGCAGGCTTGGATTCAGCCTTCTTGCCCTTATCTGGCTCTGTGTTATTGCCGTCATTGTCCTCGTCGCTAACAACGCCCACTAGCGCAGATAACGCATAGCGTCTAGCGTAGGTGATTGCCGAGCCCATCCCTTGTGCGTCCTCTTTAGATAGCATCAAGGGGAGTTTGCCGCGTATCCACTCGCCCGATGTGTGCATCAATATCGTTTCAAGGAAGATAGTCGGGCCATCTGAGCCGGTTGCTTGAGCGATAGCAAGCCCATTTCTTGTCAATGGCTCACGTATTGCATCCCATATAGAATCCAACGATGCGTATTTGCTCTTGAAGAACGGATTATTAGAATCCTTCTTGACCGGCTTGACCTCCTTTTGAAACTTTGATAATGCCTCTGCTAACTCTTTTATTTCTACCGATTGATCCATATCCCCTTTCCTTTCTATGCGAATAAATCTCTCATGTCCTCTTGCTTGCCTGTAGGATGATATTCAACCTCCCGCTGCGGTCTGCGCTGTGTCTTTGGCATCATGTGACCATTCGTGCATTTAAGGTAGTAGCCAAGATTGGGCGATTGATGCACCACAAGCTCTGAGCCGCACCTACAAACGCACTCGCCAGCGATTCGGAAGGCTGTTAGGTTATCCAACTTTTTGCCCTTCAGCCCAAATTAAGAGGTCGAGCACATCCTTGGGGGTAGAACGGTTTGAAACATTGTTACCATCGAAGTGGTCAATCATATTGCCGTCCTTTCCCCATACCGCACATTCGGCGTTGGAGGAACCAAATTTAGCACATGCCTCCTCGTCTCTACCTATTTCCTTATCATAGTTATCACAATAATTACCTGGCCCGAATTGGACTGGAACTGTGTAACCATTCTCGAATGTGATATGAAACCCCTTTTTACCTGTGATCTTAAATCCTGCCATCTTCTCCTCCTATACTCTTACAGTTCCAAAGCTATCGCCGTCATACTCGAACGGCTCATCCTTGACAGGGCTACCGCAACGCTCACAGCGCGTCATGCTCTCGCGGTCTAGCTTGTCGGCTTGCGAGTCGTAGCCGTAGCTCTTGCCGCATGATGGGTTAGTGCAAACTTGCTTACGATCCCACATAACACACCATCCTATTTAAGTAATCCTCCTAGAATCGCCCGATAGAGCTGATACCTCTCTCGCGGTAATCCCTTTGCAAATGCCTCATCCTCGGTGTATTTAAGACACGCCTTAATTGTTTTTGGCGCACCACAGCCAATGCGGACTCGCTTATCAGTCATTACTACGATGGTAAAGGGTAGGAGTGTGATAACCTCGATAACACTTGTGCCGCTGAGGTCGCTCCCGCGGAGGTTGCTCCCGCTGAGGTTGCTCCCGCTGAGGTCGCTCCAGCGGAGGTCGCTCCCGCTGAGGTCG
>Ga0208457_1001128_pt1 | contig 20573 bp, 12 predicted proteins | sample June2015DPH_10_1_FD_185513 | JGI IMG/M metagenome (GOLD analysis project Ga0208457, IMG submission 185513) | Peatland microbial communities from SPRUCE experiment site at the Marcell Experimental Forest, Minnesota, USA - June2015DPH_10_150... | ecosystem: Environmental > Terrestrial > Soil >... | reverse complement strand
CATACCAATCTCCCTGCTCGGGAACGCACTGCGGGCTCCAATGGGCCCAGATTCCGAACTTCGCATCTCGAAACCAGTCGGGAGCGCGATAAGCTTTCAGCGATTCCCAGTTGGGCCGAAACGGACCCGTGATCGGGGCACCAGCAAAATTGCCATCACGGTATGTGGCCTGCTGTGATAATGCGGTGTTGGCAGCCGCAAGCACACCTACGCTGCCTGCAATAAAGTCTCGCCTGTCAAACCTGCCGCCCGATCCACCATTCATTTGCTGATCACCTCGTATCTCCAATCCAAACGTTTATGACTACTCGGGATCCCGCATGTGGAATGGCGGAAACGCAAACATGCCAGCCCCGGCACGCGGCGAGATTCCGAGAAACCAGCGATCAACGGGATTTTAGCCCGAGATCAAGCAACCCATGCGTGTGCGCGGGAACTCAATGTTCAATGTCCCTTCGGCTGACGTGATCTTGATGCCGAGATCGGCGGGGTAGAGAAGTTTCGGGTTCCGGCCCGCGAAAGGTATTCTCGTTTTGGCGGGACCATCGATTCCCCAAACCGCCAGCAACGTTTGTTCCGGAGACCGCATTTCCAAAGCAACCGGCGCTTTCGAATTGGTCACGTCAGGCATGCCGAGCGGGAAAAAAGGCACGGCCTTAGGAATGTGCTTGCGAAGGATTTCCTTATAGACCCGGATGCCTTCCGTCACCTGTGATCCCGCTTGCGCGGAAAGTGAATCGAGCCGGCCGCTCTGGTGTATGCGGCACATCATCGCCGTAACCATGTTGAAGCTGGCTTGATCCGCATCGCCGTTCGCCAGCGGATAAGACCAGATTCCGAGTTGCTCGGGCAAAACGGCCGCCGACGCGCCGACCAGAATTGCGGGTAGCTTCAGATAATCCTCCTGGTCGGTCATGGACTGTATCTGCAGGCGGCTGAGCATCGCGTAGTCCATGCGCCCGCCTCCGCTCCCGCAGTTTTCAACGATCAGGTCGGGGTAACGGTTCAGAATACTGTCCAGCCAGGCCAAGTGCGCGCGGTTATGCTCAAGTAAGCCCTGTCCGAAGCTATCCGCATTAAGCTCGGTTCCTTGCAACGAATCGACGTTGTAATCCATCTTGATGTAGCCGACGCCGTAATCGTTCACCAGCCTTGCGATCACCTGGTCGAGGTAGGCGCGCACCTCCGGGTTGCGGAAATCCAGCAGGTACCGCGAGTTTTTCAACACTCTTTTGCCATGACGCACTAGGAACCAATCGTCGGGTTTCTGAGCCAGGAGGGATTTTGCCCCGGCAACTTCCGGCTCGAGCCACAATCCCGGAATCATTCCAGCTTGCCGGATCTGATCGAGCACGAACTTCAGGCCGCGCGGCCATCGAGTAGGAGAGGGCTGCCAGGCACCGATGGTTTGGCTCCAGTCTTCATGCAGGTCTGCATACCAACCGGCATCGATGACGAAGTATTCGCAACCCGACTTCGCAGCGGCGGCAATCAGCGGCAATTCCTTGTCCTCGGTGGGGTCGCCCCAGAGGCAGTTCATGTAGTCGTTGAAAATCACCGCGCAACGCGAGTTGTTGTTGCGCGGTTTTTCGCAGGCGGCACGCCGGTAGCGCGTTAATGCCTCTACGGCGTCGCTAAACCCACCGTGCACGCATCCGATGGCGACGGGAACGGTCTCGTAAGTTTCCCCAGGCTTCAAACGCTTCCACGCTGCGGAGTGTAAATCGTCGGGACCGCCGAGATACGCGTAAACGTCGTCGGCGTTGTTGTCGCGCGCCGAAACATTGGAGATTTCCCAATACCACGATCCATTATGTTCAATCTGCCAGAACCAAGTCAGGCCGAGCTTGATGTTTTCGGCCATGGCCATCGGCAAATACCGCTCCGTCGACCAGCTGCCAATGCTTCCCGCTTGCGCTTCCGACCTGCTTGTGCGCTCGTTTTCGACAAAGCCCATCTCTGACGGACGCAACGTATGCCACTGTCCCTCAGCCATCCAGCTATTCAGGGCCAGATGGATGCGAAGCTCACGGTCGAAGTTCTGTGGGTCTGCGAGTCCATGGAGCATCGCTGAGCTTAGAAACTCGATACCCACCGGTGAACTCCCGTCATTGATGACTCGCGAATACCGCCGGACTACGGGAAGGCCATCAAAGGCCTCATAAACAGATTCCACGCGCAGCTTCAGAACTGGGTCTGTGTGAATGCACACCAGGCGCTTGCCTCCGTGCGCGGACTCCTCGCGCCTTCCGCCGAAGAGTAACCGGGCGCCCGGCTGCCCCATTTCCGACTTCATCCCCTGATCCGGAGAGTTTTCGCCGCTGCATTGGAGCGCGACTTCGACACCCGAGGAATCGTAAAGGCCCGGCGTCGCAGCGTTGGCCGGAACGAAGCATCTTTGCCGTAGTCTTCCAGCCGTAACGTCGAACGAGAAAGTCAGTTCATTGGTCTTCCATTGAAACCGCTCTGTGCTGTCTGACGCTGAGGCAAGACTGCAGATGCGCGGCACGAGGGCCCCGATTGCCGCGACCCCACTGGACATCAAGAACGCTCTTCGAGCTATGAACATGGTGGACGGCTTCACCTCTAGCCTTTCTCAGGTCTCGAATCCGTTCGGCCCAAAAACCATGGAACTTGCATTGTGTAGCCATGGTCGTGCCGGATCGATCGCACCGCGACCATGCACCTCACTTCGCAGTTTCGACCTTTGGAAGAATAACGACGTCAATCCAGCTTTCGTCTTCACCAGCTTGAATGTCTTTGAAGAGCCACCAACGCTCGGTATGTTCTGCCGTCTCTCCTGGCTTCAGATTCCGAAGTGGCCCCAAGGTTTCGAGTTCAAGCGAGTGGAAGTCCGTGTAGATCTCGAAATTACAGCCGAAATCCGGGTATGTTGCATCTTTTTCCACATGGGCCTTCTTCACGAACAAGTGGTGCCTTCGAAAGTAAGCGCCCCACCCGAAAGGATTAAAGATCCCGGTCATCTGCTCCTTGAATATGCTTGCGGAATTCCTTGCCTGGTGGAGTTGAATATACTTCGTGCCAATTTTCCACCGCGGGTCCGCCAAATCTGTGTAGCACCAGAGCGCCAGGACTCCTTCGGGCAATAATCTGTCGGCCGAGAGCGGTGCCCGCGGCGGAAGGGGGAGAATGGCCTTCCCATCACCAGCCATCACGGAGAGTGCCCATGGAGCTACCTCGGTGGGCTCCCCTCCGAGATTGCGGATGCGATGCGTGACGGTAACGCCCGATCCTGTTTCCGCCAATTTGACCTCGATCTCTTTTTGCAGATTCGTGCCGGAATGTGCGGATTCCGGAGGAGCGGTAAAAACAAAAGCGTCGTCCTGCCTCCGCACTGAAACAGGGACATTGTCGGGATAATACGTGCGCGCGACTTCGGGTGATACCCACAGCCGGTGGCCCCCATAGACTCTAAAGGTCTGGTCACCGTCTCTCCCGGAATGCTCGGGAATTTCATGGAACTCGTTGTCTTCTCCCCGGAAGCCAAAGAAAAGAATCCGTGGTCCGACTTCGGTCAACACAATCAGTTGTACAGTGTCGTTGCTGATTTTGAAGGCTTTCTTCCATTTCTGGTATTCCACTTCTTCGGCTTTCACCTTGCCGACTCCGGAGAGTTCTTGCATGTCTTTGGGCCTCCTGGCCATTGCGTCGTGCAAACTCGGTTGGCCGTATTTCCCACTTATCCGTTACCAATCAAACCTTTCACGTTCAAGGCGCTTGCACCGAAATTGCTTTTCCGGTGTATTCAACGGTTTTGTCGGGGCTGCCTACAGGTGCGACGCCGACGCCGTGCCCGGCGGATACCCACACAACATTGAAGTGGATACTCCCAAGCATTTCGGGATAGTGGCCGACTCGATCGCCAATCGTTAGTGTTCGCGTGGCCTGCGACCAATGAAGCGGAATGACAGAGTGAGCCCCATTTTCATAGTCGTAACTGTCGCCCGCGTCCTGATACAACTCGAACGTGCCGTCGGCTTCGGGGTAAATCCGGAGTTCGATCGGTCCCGCAGGCTTTTCGTCGGCATACTCAATTTCGGGGCCGAGAGGAAGAATCGAACCGGCACGTACGTAAAGTGGAATGCGATCTAGAGGGGCGTCGGCGTCAATCTCACGGCCACCGTTTTGCGATACTCCGGTCCAAAAGTCATACCATGCAGAGGAGTCCGGCAGATACAAAGTTCTGCGATTTTCATTTGCCTGAAGCACAGGGCTGACAAGAATCGAGGGCCCGAACATGAACTGGTCGCCAATGTCGCGAGTGTTGGGATCAGCGCGCCAATCCATCACCAGCGGGCGTTGGATCGTGTAGTCACCGTTTGTCACCCGCCAAGCCAGAGAATAGATGTAAGGCATCAGCCGATAGCGTAGCTTGTCATAGGTGATTAGGATCGGCTTGACCTTGTCAAAAGCCCAAATCTCGTTTTGCGGCCGGTGCCCGTGGGTGCGAAAGATCGGACAGAAGACTCCGTATTCGAACCAACGCGCGTAAAGTTCCTGGTATTTGGGATCGTCAATAGGGTTGTCATGCGGTGGCCAGTAACCGCCGATGTCGGTTGTCCAGTATGGGTAACCGGAGAGCGCGAAGTTCAGCCCAGCGGCCACCTGATGGCGCAACCCCCAGTAGGATCCATAGACGTCTCCGGACCACACCGTTGCTCCCACGCGCTGTTGACCGAAGAACGCGGACCGCGTCAGCAGAAACACCCGCTTGCGGTCCGTGGCCGCTTTCCAGTGCTGTTGCACACCGAGAGTATGCATGAGCGGAAATACGTTCGTGTACTCGGCGCCGTTGCCGATTGCAACCTGCTTATTGCGGAGAATTGCGTCGCCCATGTGAGGCCAGTATTCTTCAGGTTCAGCGCTGTCCAACCAAAATGCGTCCCAGCCTTGAGAAAAGAGCTCGCCGGCCAAGTGCTCCCAATAAAAGTCGCGCGCCTTCGGATTCGTGGCGTCATATACGTGAGCATTTGGCACGTCAAAGTGCTGTGCGCTGAGTCCGCGATAGTTTTCAGCCTTCGTATCGAAAAGCCCCCATACCGAGACCATCGCGTGTAAATGTTCGTTGTGAAGACGCTTGAGTTCGCCGGGGACATCCGGGAAGTTGGGATTGAACACCGGATCGCCCTCGGTCTTCCACCAATACCAGTCCTGCACGATGCAATCGAGAGGGATATGTTCTTCACGGTAGCGATGCGCGATGCTCAACACCTCATCCTGCGACACGTAGCGGTCCTTGGATTGAAAGAATCCATAGGCCCACTTCGGAAGCATCGGTGTGTGTCCGGTAAGGTTGCGGTATTCATGGATGATCTGATCCATTTGCGGACCGTAGACAAAGTAGTAGTCAATCGCATGGCCAGCCAGCGAATCCAAGTTCAATTCGAGCGGGAACCGATTGTCGACATAGGTCAGCGAGGCTGTGTTCCACATCAGCCCGTAGCCCTTGCTCGACAAGAGCAACGGAATCGCGACGTCGGTATTGTTTTGCGCGAGCTCTACCGTTGCACCACGGTAGTTGAACACTCCGTTTTGGTGTTGACCTAGTCCGTAGAAGCCCTCGCTGAAGTCGGGCGAAAACCTGTCTTCAACGTGAAAGGTTCTTTCGCCATTCAAATCGGCGGGGTCGTATGTACGCGGAATTGAGTTTCGCTCTCGCAAGAGGCTCTCGTTCCGCACGGTGCTGTACTGCACGTTTCCCCATTTCAGAGAGAGTTCCACCTTCAGAGTGTCAGTGGTGAGGATTGCCACGTCGGCTGTTTGTGAAACTTCGAACTTCGCACCTGGACACGACTCTTTCGAATCGAGCATCCATGGCTGGTTCAGTTTAACGTTGGCGAGCGGCTCGGGCGTCGCGACAAAATGAATAACACCGGGACGGCAGACGGAAATGTGAAGACTTTCGTTCCCCACCGTAGCAGTGATGCCATCCGGAGCCTGGGCATAGTGGACGGGAGGCAAGGGTGGCACTTCCCACAGCTGAGCTCTTGTTGGGGTCGCACTCCAGAGGAAACAGCACATCGCGGGGATAGAAAGCCACATATTCCGCTGTCGGACGGAAGTTGCTCTCGTGGAATGGCACGGATTTGACTGGATCCTGACGCGAGAGCCGCACTTGTTTGCCGATCCGTAACGCAATGGGAACAGCACACGAAACAATCTCTCCATGATGATCGCTATCCTTTCTTGAAGCGCTTCGGTATCTCAGTTCGGGCGGCACTGAGAGCATCACTGCTGATATCCCGTAGTTCCATGGGTCGCAATCGCCTGGGCTTCGCCATCACCGTCCGGAATGTCCAAGTTTACGAGCTCCCGCCTGAACCCCCGTGTGTTATAAGCGCCGTACGCTAACCCGATGATCATCCATCCGATTCCCAACACTTTGGCGCGCCAACTCAGACTCAGCCACAACATCATGCAGATCAGAAAACCCAGTACCGGGGACACGAAATTGAACCAGCGCTTGTGCACTTCGCGAAAGTAAAATCGTGTCAATGCCGATGTGTTCACACCCATGAAGGCGAGCAAGGCGCCGAAGTTTAGCAATTCCACGCCCCGCTCAAAACTCAGGACCATCGCACCGATGAGTGCTACTGCGCCGACGAGCAACACGTTGTTGCGCGGAATGCGTTTCTTGGGCTCGATGGCCCCAAAAAACCGGGGCGGCAGTGCGCCGCTACGTCCCATGCCGTAAAGCAGGCGTGCGGCACCCAACTGCGCTCCTAGCGCCGAACCGATCGTCGCCACCAAAAGCGTCACATTGATGACCGAAAACAGCCAGCGTCCACCAGCTCTTCCGGCAACAAACACAAACGCCGTGTCCACGTCGGGAAAATTCTGGGCGCCGGGCCAGACGAGTTGCGCCGCATACACCTCGATGGACGCCAACATGCCGGTAAGCAAACACACGAAAACCGTGGCGAGCAGAATATTGCGGCGCGGGTTCTTGGCTTCCTCGGATAGCGTTGAGATGCCATCGAACCCAATATAAGTCAGCACGGCCAGCGAGGTCCCGCCCATGATGGCTCGGACGGAAAAAGTTTTCGGGTCAAAAAACGGGCGGGTAAAGAACCCGATTCCGTCATGAGGTGCCGTGTGCACGTAACGAGCGGCTGCCGCCAAAAAAAGAAGAATGACCACACCCATGACCGCAACGAGGCCCGAGTTAATGCGCGCCGAAGTCTGAATGCCTTGCATATTCAATGAGGTGAACAGACCGACGAAAGCAACCACCCATACCGCGTACGGGATTTCCGGAAAGAAGTTCATGGCAAATTTGCTGCAGAGAATCGTGCAGATGAGCGGATTGAGTATGTAATCCATGGCCATGCTCCACCCCGTTACGTAACCAAGCGCCGGGTGAATTTCGCGCCCGACATAGGTGAACGCAGAGCCCGCGCTGGGATAAGCGGAGGCCATTTTCCCGTAGCTTATGGCGGTAAACAGCATGGCGATCATAGCGAGCAGGACGGTGATTACAGCGTACCCGTGAGAACGCGTGCTCATTACCCCGTACACTGGCATAGGCGCAGTAGGTTGTATAACAATGAGCCCGTAGAGAATCAGATCCCATAGACCCAATGCACGGCGAAGCTGCGGTGTGCTGGTAGTTTCCGGTAGAGATGTGGGCATGACCTGATAAATGCCTTTCGCGTCTGCAACGGGCCTGTTCTACTAATCCGAAACACTCTCAGCAGACATCTGTTCGCACTCGTAGCACACAGACCGAAGCGAATCGGAAATGGAAGCGCCGTGAGATTCAGCGAAGCCGAACAAGTTGCTTAGCACTGCATCGGGGTGGATAGTATGTGGTGAAGTGACACTGAAGCTTGCGTTCAGGACGCCGAAATCCAGCGCCGTCCGCAGTACTCGGCCCGAAAATGAACTGCCACATTCGTTCGGCATGATGAATGGAAGGCCCGCTGCCAAACCACACACAACACCTGCGAGGAGTGCGTCCCCGGCGCCCGCGGTGGAGATTGGTTGAAGCAGCGGCGCTGGGCAGAATTGCGAGCTCCCGCACTCGAAGCCGTACGCTCCTTTTGGCCCCGCGCTAACAATGATGCGCAACCGCGGGTGGGTCGCGGTAAATTTGACGGCGCACTCCGCCAACAATCCGTCATCGAGAACATGACCCGGGCCATGTCCGAGTAGGGCCGAGGCCTCCTCCTGATTCAATGCCAAGAGATCCGTGAGAGAAAACAACTCCATCCTCTGTGCTTCTTCGATGTCTCCGAGCACAAAGGAGCATACGCGATAATTACCGTAATCCGATGCAAGTTCAAGGAAGTCCCGCCGCAACTCCAGCGGAACCTCAGGAACGCAGAGTGCCACGGCGTGTGCTCCCGCGGCTTTCATGTACGGTGATGCCGCTCTCAGGTCATCGACGCTCAACGTCCGGGCGGCTGAGTTGCTGCTGGTGATGTTCCCGCCCGAACCATCCGGATAGAAAAAGCAAACACTAAAAAGCGTTTTCAGCTGCGGGTGACTCCGCACAAAGCGCGTGTCGATTCCCACGGCGCTCATTTCGGTGAGAATCCGACGTCCCACTGCGTCGTTACCGACAACGCCGACCGGCCATACCCGAAAGGAAGCTGGGTCCCTACCGGCGCCCATAAGCCGCGCAATGTAGTGCTCGACGATGTGCAGCTTGCAGTAATCCCGCGAATCGAGGAGTTCGCCCAACCTGCTCTCGTTGCGCCCCAGTTCGTGTTCGCCCTCGAGCGCATAGATGATACCCGCGCCGATGCCACCGATACCTACGGCGCATGTGAATCCGCTTTTCGTGTTTCCGCGCAGTGTCAGCATGAATTCAAAACAGCTCCCAATCGGGATTTTCGCTAATTGGATGGCGCGCCGTTTCCAGTGTGGCCGTGATGATTGCGTCGGGATGGGTTTGCAGCAACGTCATCGGGTATTCCGGCGTCGGCTCGCTGAACAAAGCGACCCGCAGCGCCGTTTGCTTCCAGGCACCCGTATCGCTATAAACGCGCACCTTCTTTGCCGAAAGGCACTCGCGCATCCCCAATGTAATCGACATGGGCGGTACAAACTGATAGGCCGCACCGAACGTCCGGTGCGCCAGCGCGAGGATCGTATCAATATTGTTTTCTTGAATCCGGATGCTGGAGTTTGCGAGTTCCTCCAACGTCAGATGGTGGAACGGATGACGGCGGGCCTGGTTATAAGCCACGTGTCCATCCTGGCCCCATCCACCCACAGTAATGTCCACGGGTGCTTCGTTGATCGCGGCGCGAACTTGTTCCATGGTCGCCGGTAGAAGCCAATAGCGTTGCCCCTCCGGAACTGCTAGCTCCGGGCGAATGCCTCCGTAGAAGTGGCGCTCCATAAAGGTCTTGAAGTTGTAAGGATGACCTGTCGGGAGCGGTTTCCCCTGCCAATCCAGACACTCGTCCATATGAAACACGTGCAGGCCCTTCAGCGATATGGCGCGCGTATTGACCAACAACCGAAATGGTTCGTACCAACAAGTAGGTCCACAAGGAACAATGGCGCGTGTTGACCGCCCCTGCCTGTTGTTTTCCTCGATGGCTTCGACCAACTCCTTGGCCATCAACGCACCTAACTCCACAGAATCGGCCACCTGCCGGTAACGCACACGCAACTCCGGATGCCCCAGCAATTTCTCCGCTGGGATCGCACACCAGCGCCGTAGTTCTCTGGCGTCGACAGGGGACGACAAGCGAAGACGTGATTTTTCTGTGCCCATATTAGAGATCCAAAGTGTTGAACATTTCTGTCTGCATCACGGTGAAGAATGGTGATCGCTTCGCAAAACTCGGTGTACCTTGGGTGCAAATTACTGAAGGTGGCAAACTTTGGCCCATAGGATCTGCCTGCTGAGTTTCTACTTAATTTGAGCGGAAGTCGCGGGCGTGTTGTACCCTTCGAGCTTGATCCAACGCGCATCCTCCGCCTTTGACACGGTTCCATGAATCTCGGCGGTTTCGCCGGGATACACAGTGATGTAATTGTCGTCGTACTGGATGGGGAGGATTTCGTCCCCATTCTGGGCGGCAGCTACGGTTGCCCGTTCGAAGAAGGCGATGTATTCGGACGGATTATGTAGCCGGATAGCGACATGCTTTTCGCTGTCGGTCGTGGTCTGTTCAGCGCTGACCTCAAGGTTTACCTGAGGCATCATATTCAGCGCTGTCATGTCTGCCCAGCTCACCTGCTTCAGATTCAGCGCGTCATCGTTACTGCGGTCGCCCAAGTCGTCGTCTTTCTGCGACTGCCAGTAAGTGTTATCGACGAGCAGCATTCCGGTAACGTCAAACAACTGACAGCGGACAAAATACACTTGAGTACTCTGGGGATAGCGAGGCAGCGTTAGGACCTGAGTTGCGCCATTGAACGGAACCTGGATGCCGTCGGCAGAGCGGTCGTCAAGAACCTTCCCATTCAGATCGTAAACGCGTATGCGGACGCGCAAACCCTGCACGTCACCCAGAGTCTGATTGAAGGCGATGATTTTGGCCTGACTGTGATCGCCGGTTGCGTAGGCATCGAAGACCACGGACAGCGGACGCAGCCCCTTCTTCGCGCCGTAGTAGGCACCACCGGGGCTCAGATAATAGTCAATAATGTTGCCGTAAAACGAAGGCCAATGGCTGTTCAGCATCCAGTAGAGCGTCATTTTATGGTTGGCCCAGCCACCGGCCGCGAGGTTCTCAAATTGCGCGCGGGTGTTCTCGTAGTGAGCGAGTTGCGCTTTGCGCACGAACTCCGCCACGTTGCTGGAGGAACCGTAGCGGCGGTTAATCGCTAACTGCACATCGGCGAGGGTACTGGCACCGGGAATCGCTCCGGCGTGGAAAAACCATGAGTCGTTGATCGGCCACAATTTGTCAGCCGGGATAAACCTCTTCAAGCTCTCCAGCGTGGGGATATGTTCGTTGTCACCCTGCTCGGCGGAAGATCCGCGAGATGGGACGTACTTCCCACTGAACCAGTATGTCGGCGGACGCCAAGTGTACGGGCCTTCCATGATAATGCCATCCCATAAGTGTTCGCCTTTGGCATCCTTGGCGAAAGATGAAACGGTATCAACGACGGCATTTTGCCAACGCAACTCGGACAGAATCCTACGGTACTCGATGCGAACAGGTTCCGGTGGCCGACCATCGCTCCCGTTAGCCCAGATAAACACGGACGCATGCGGACGGAGCATGAGAATCTGTGAACGAAGGCTTTGCGAAGCGACGCGATGGTCCTCTTCGCTCCACTGGTCCCACTTCTCCCACTGGTTGCAGCACATCCAGCCAAACATAAGGGGAATACCTTGTTCATCCGCGAGTTCGACAATGTGCTCACTGGAGATCTTCGATTCCCAACGCAGCATATTGATCCCGAGATCTTTGACATACCGCAGGATTTCGGATTCGCGCTCAGGATCATACCGATACAGCAGGTCCGGGGTGTAATCAGCTCCGCGAACACGGAAGTCTCGACCGTTGACTTGGAGATAAAAATTTCCGCCCTTGCCCTTGTCGGGGAACTGTTCGTCTTCGTCGCGGTGTTGGGTAATGCTCCGTATCCCGAAGCGAATGTGAGAGTAGTCAGAGACTTTCTGATCCTCCACAAACTCCAGATGCAGGTCATAGAGCGCCGGATTACCCATGGTGTACGGCCACCAGAGGTCTGGATTGCTTACGACCAGGCTGGGGTACTTTTCTGCGGCAAACGCAACTTCGCGAATCTCACCGGGGGAGAGGCTGAGGCTTTGCTCGAATTCAATGGTTGGCTTCCCTTGTCGCGAAATTGTTCCCCTCAGCATGCCGGTGACGGGTTGCGCTGCAAAATTATGCAGGTTTGCATAAACCGTAAGGCGCGCAGTCGCTTGCGGCAGGGAAAGCTCGGAGTTAACTACCGGGTTTTCGAGCGCGACCTCACCTGTGGCTTTTAGATAGACCGGCTTCCAGATGCCTGCGTTTCTGTCCGGCACGAAGGAGGCGTCGAATAAATGAGGTCTTGTATATTTCCCCTTGTATCCGAGGTATTTCCAGTTGATCCAGTCAAACCAACTGTCCGCCAGCTCTACACCGTTAACGTCTTGAATTAGTTGCTCGGGTGTCACTTTAACGGCCAGCGCATTCGGCCCGCCGGGGCTGATCCACCTAGTGACGTTGAACTCGTGAGCGGCATACATGCCAACTACTTGCTTATTGTCCGCGATCTTCTGTCCGTTGACCCAAATCTCCGCGCGGTAGTTGATTCCTGGAAATTCGAGCGTGTAGGCGGAGTAACCAGCCGGTGCGGTGAACACCGTCCGATACCACCAGTCCTGCTTGTACAAATCCTGCGGAACCTTCTCCAGCATGTTCATGCCGACATAAAGGTTGGGGTAGACACCATCCTCCTGCAATATCTCGAGAACTGTCGCGGGCATGCGATGGATCGGATGCCACGCCTGGTCCCGGTAATCGGATTGAGAAATGGCTGCACCACCAGCTTCTACATCTTTCGCAGCGGCCAATTTCCAGTTCTCCGACAACTCCAGTTTCCCTGGAGCTTCCATCTGGCCGAGTGCAGGCAAGGCGAACAGGCAAAGCAACAACGACAGCACAGCGATTACGCGAACCATACTCGTTCTCCCTCGGCAAATTCAAAGACAAGTGGATGCGCCTCTGTGCCTGTCCCTTGGCGCATCCACACGGTCTCAGTAATACAGTTTCAACGCGAACTGAATTTCGCGCTGATCGTTTTGTCCATCGCGTGTCGAAGTGATCTTTCCAAAATTGGTCAAATTGTTGTAATTGAGTGCTCCGGGGGCCGCTGGAACTCCATTCAGGGCGAATCCCGGATTCGAGAAGTTCGGATGATTGGTCAAGTTGAAGAACTCGGAGCGAAACTCCATCCGGAAACGTTCGTTCAACTGGAACTGCTTAAAGAGCGAGAAGTCCATGCGATGAAAACCCGGTCCACGGAACTGGGCCGGTCCACCGCCCAAGGGGCTGTAGTCGGTTTGGCCGATGGCCGTGGCCACTGGGGGCGTTTGGAAGGCTGCCGGGTTCATCCACTGATCCTGGTTGTGTTTTCCGGCATACAGATCCACCCCGGGAACCCTCAATGCATAGCAGCCGAAACCCGAAGTAGTTGCGATCGCACACGGAACAGTGCCGGGTTGACCGTCCTGCAGAGTCAGAATCCAATTCGCATCCCAGCCGCCCACGATCGCATTGAGCACGCCACTGCTGCCGCCCAGAAAATGTCTGCCATTCCCGAATGGCAGCTCATATGTTCCGCTGAAGTGGACTACCTTGTTAATGTCAAAATCGCAACGTGAAAAGTCGCCATGAATCCCAAAGTGCGGCAGGAACGGAGCACGGTAGATAAACAGAGCCGTTGGATTTAGAACGTCCGTAGCGTCATTCATACAACTGGCCCAAGTGAAATTCCCGAGAACACTCAAGCCACTGGCGATTCGTCGTTCGTAGTTGGCTTGGAGAGAATTGTAATGGCTATTGCCTGAAAAAGTGGAATAGACCATGTATGAAGAAAAATCAGGATACGGAGAATACGACAGAGCATCCAGTCCAGGCGGCAGAATCTCCCGGGGAGTATTCGGGTTGACGTACGTGCCCATGTGATGGACGGTATTCCCGACGTATCCCAACTGTACTGTATCGTTGGGGCTTAACTCGTACTGCACTGTGAGGTTGTAGCCCTGGGTGTAGGGCGTCCGCATGTGGTAGTCCTCACCCGTGAAGGACACTCCTCCCGGTTCAACGGCGGCCGAAGTCAGAGGAATGCCGGTGATTCCGGTCTCAAGTGTGCCAATTGAGCCGTTGTTGAACGTAATCGGTGCATTCGGCACCTGATAGCTATAGCCCAGCGTGTATTGGAAGGGGAAGTCCACATAAGTTTCGATCACGGAGTTTTCGAAACCGCCGTAGAAGATCCCGTATCCGCCGCGCGCCACCAACTTGGGGGTAAGTTGATAGGCAAATCCGATCCGCGGCGAGAAATTCCCCTTCTGCGATTCCCCGAGACCCGGTTGGCCAGAGCAGGCGATATCAATATTATCGGTCGCCGCAGCTGCCTTGAAGTCCGGAGACAATGGAGCATTGCAGCGTTTTTGTGTTAACAAGAACGTCGAGTGCCCGTTTGCCCCGGGAAGGAGGAAGTTCGATTGGTCCCCGTAGTTCTCTTTCAACTGGCCGAAGTATTCGTACCGCAGCCCCAAGTTCAGTGTCAGTTTTGAGCTCACTCTGAAATCATCCTGGAAGTAGCCTGCGTAGTATCGGTGCTGCGTCGACGTGTTGGCGATGTTAGAAGCGCTTACTGAATCAGCTCCTCCCACGTAATCAGAGGCACCCGGCACCGTTCCCGGAATCGGCGTCAAAAGCATCTGGGCATAGTTTGTGTTGCCTCCGCTCGTGGTCGGGACTTCTGTATACAGACCGCTGAAGGCCCAAGTTCCCCTGGCTGCGATCGGCTGCAGAATGGAGGAACCCAAGCGCTGCCATTGGAATCCCACCTTAAAACTGTGGTGCCCAACGATTTTGGTCAGGTTGTCCGTAATCTGTGAAGTAGTGCTTAGTTCGATTGAGGGTAAGTATTGGCTGCTGCCCAGGGAGTTAAGACTGCCGAAGTAGATGGAGCCCAGCCCGCCATTCGAATTCCCTTGTGGAATGCCCTGTATGCCAAACTGCCCAGGAATGCCGTTCGTGTTGGCGTTGGGCTGAACACGCGTAGCGCTCAAATGGTTGTATCCGAAGCGGAACTCATTCACAAACGTCGGTGAAAACTGGTGCGTTTCACTCAGCGCCGAATTCCAAGATATTGCATTCTGATCTCCGGCATAGAACGCGCCGCCATCCGCGATCCCGCTGAACGGTCCGGGAATGACTTCTGGATTGTTTACATAGCTCACGCGCGCAAAAGCGCTGTCCTTAGAACTGAAGTTATGATCGACACGCACGTCGAACTGATCGGTATCATTGTTCACTACCGGGTTCGACGAGTAATTATTGAACAAGCCTGAGTTGTTCGGCGCTGGAAATAGGTTTAAGAGCTTAATCGCATTCGCATCCAGTCGCTTTGCGAGAATCATATTCCCCGCGAATGGCTCACGCACGAAGCCCACCGGTACCCCGGTTGTCGCCCCTGGCGGGCAAAGCCCCATGAGATCGCTCACCGGGTCCGTGACACCGCAGTAGATGGCGCGAGTGGTGGCTGGATCGAAGACTTGCCCCAAAGGAAAACTCCGCGGGAGAATGTTTGTCTCCTGCACGCAGCCCACTTGAGGCTCGCCTGGGGGAGGCACATATACGCAGGGAGTCGATGACCCTTGGCTGAGTAGTTCGGACAAGTTTGTATAGCCGCTGCTGCGCTCCAATGCTGTCGGCACCGTACTCGTATACGGCGTGGCTTGGCGAATACGCGTGCCTTCGTAATCCATAAAGAAGAACGTTTTGTTGCGGCGAATCGGGCCACCAATTGTAGCTCCGAACTGGTTCTGGCGGTATTCGCCCTTTTTAAGACCTCCGGCATTCTCAAAGAAATTGGCCGCATCTAGTTTGTCGTTGCGCAAAAACTCCCACGCCGCGCCGTGGAACGCGTTGGTCCCCGACTTGAGAGTGGCGTTCAGCACCGCCGCTGCCGACCGGCCCGACTCTGCGCTGTAATTGTTTGTCTCGATCTTGAACTCCTGTATCGCATCCACGGGCGGCTTCACCGAATAGGCCGTGCCATTCAGGAAATCCACTAGGTTGGTGTTGTTGTCGATGCCGTCGAGCAAGTAGTTGTTCTGCGCGGGACGCAACCCGTTTGCCGCAAAGCTTCCGCTGCCGCCCAAGCCGCGCGTGTCCTGCTGGCCCTGCGTGACACCGGCCGAGAGCTGTGCCAGAAACGTGAAGTTCCGGCCATTCAGCGGCAGGTTGTCGATCGCCTTCTCTTCAACAACTTGCCCCACCGACGCATCCAAAGTCTGCATCAAAGGCGGAGCCGCATTGACCACGACCGTTTCTGTCGCTTGTCCGAGGACCAGCGAGATGTCCACCTCGACCTTCTGCTGCACGTCGACCGTCACGTTTTTCTGCTGAACGGTTTGGAATCCAGCCACCGAAGCAGAAACGGAATAGCGCCCGATCTTTACCGGCGAGAAGGTGTACTGCCCCTCTGATCCCGTCATGGTTGAGACGGTGATGTTGGTGTCCTGATTAGTTAGCACCACCTTAGCGTTGGGTATTGCTGCGCCGCTTGGATCGCGGACTATGCCCGAGATAGAGCCCATGTCGACTTGGGCCATGGCGTTTGCGGGTACAAGCAACCCCACCAACAGCAGCACAACCACTGTCGACTTGCAGCATCCAAAGTTCAGAATCATCATAATTTAGCTCCTCCTCGACCCGTACATCCGGGACCCCGAACTACGCGATTTCGAAATCTCCGTGCCGAGCGGCTTTGGATCGGAATTTGCGGGCCCTTCGAGGTTCCGTAAACGTCGATCACACGGTTCGCAACCCGAGTTTTGCTTTAGGAGCACGTGCACGTGAACGATTCTTGATGCGTGCACGTGAACGATCTAACCGTGCACGTGCACGATGCGCCTAGACGGTTTCCCTTGTCAAGCTTTTTTTGCGCCTGTTGAAAGTTGGGGCTGAGCAGGCGAACGCCGTCGCGCCGCTTCGTAGCCATACGTCTGGATTGAGGTGCCGTACCGGCTCACTTGATGAATCCGGGCGGTCACGACCGGCGTGGATCGCCAGGTGGCAGCTGATAAGGCTCAAGACTTGATGTGAATTTCTCCAGGATCGCGCGGAGGGACGCAATATCTGGCGGGCTGGCGCGCAAGAGATCCACTTGCCGGGTGGGCAGGTCGTGCATGGGAACCAATTGAGCAGCCTCAAGAAGATTGGCCGAGATTTCGGCCAGATCCAACCCTGTTTTCCAATCTGGGTTCGGATCTGCCAGCCATCGTTTATTTTTCATGACCGCTTCGGTAACGTGGTTTTCGCGGTCGGGCACCTCTTCCACAGTGTTCCTTCCGCGATTTCGAAAAAACCCGAGCATAGCGGCAGCGATAGACGGATCGCGAACCGTGCCGTCCGGATAGAACACGCCATGCACTGTGCCCCAGTAGCCTGTGATCATGAGTTCCCAGATGTACCATCCAACATGGGCCTGCATGTGCTCCTGAAGCGCAATGTCGTAAGGATTCGCGCGGGCGACGCAGCCGATCTCAGTAGCGACCAGCGGCTTCCCGGTTTTGGCGGCGTATTCTCGCGCTTTCTGGATACTGGAACGAATCTGCGCGCGCGTGGGGCTGTAGTCATGAAATGAGAGCACGTCTACAGCGTCACCCAGTTCGATCATGTTTTCGACAAACGTCGCACCTATCGTGACCGGGGTGACCGGATCGAGTTCGTGGAACACTTTGGCCATGTACATGGCGTGTTCCATGTGCAGGCGATCATCCGCCGTGGGAGGCAGTTTGCAACATTCGGGCTCGTTCTCCACGTCCCAGATTTCAACACCGGGTTCTTTCCCGATCGTGGCAACAAGATCGCTGACAAACTCTCGCGAGTTGGCCCACGCAGTCTTGTCTTTCCATTCGTCAGACTTGTATTGCATCGTAGGCATTATGCCGATGCCGCGTTCGTGCGCGGCGCGCACAAGGTGGAGGAGGTTCTTTCGGAGCGTCACCTTGTCTTTCTCCCACGCGTCGTAGGGAACGAACACCCGAGCCTGGTTCAATTGAAGCCGCTTGGCGTAGTCCAAGTCACGCTCGGTAACGGCAGGATCATATTGCAGCCAAAGCTGTCCCATGTTTTCGGCTGCCTCGTAATTGAATCCCCTGACGCCGCTGAGATCGTTGGGCACTCGCCGCTGCGCAACGGCTGGTACTGCAAGCGTGCAGATGAGCAATACAAATGCGCAAGCATGATTTTGCATTTCATCCTCCGGGGACGCTGTGCCGCGTCTCGTCCCTGAGTAGTTCCGCATCAAGAAGGCGAAGGTTCGGCACGGCTGCGACAGACAACCCGGTTTCTCAACCTGATTCAGCTCCAAATACCTCGAACAATTCCTGGACCGGACCCGGCTTCCCGCTTCGGCCTGATCGACTCTGAATTGAGTGTCATGCTCCGAGCCATGTCCGGCAGGGATTTCTGGCTTGGACCATTAAGCCGTCACAGCCACACTGGACTGCCCGTCACAGTTGAAGTCTGGAGTTGCAAGATCGCTTCCAGCGCAATGTGTAGTAGCGTGATTCTCGGTCCGTGCACGTGCACGATGCTCCCGCTTGGCTTACTTGTCAAGCTTTTTTGGCGTCGGTTGCAATCTGGGCTGAGCAGGCGAGTGGTGCGCGAGGGACTGCCCCAAACGGGGCTGAGTGCAATGCCGGGTTTTCGAAGCGAGAGGTCTTGTAGGCTGAGTAGTTGATGGCGGCGGAATCACAAATTGGGGAACCACCTGGTGAGCAGGGAAGCACGGCTCAATATCGCGTTCTTATATCGCTCGGATCCAGTGAACCCGTGCCTGAACTGTCGGTAGGCGTTGACTCGCCGAGCCGCGTCTCTCTGAAAAGGTAGAGATTAGATAGCATCACCACAGCTGGGCTAAGAAGGACTCTGGGCGGGAATTTGACTTTTGAGATTAGATTATCCGCCATGAGTCGGACGGCGATCTGTCCTTGCCGGTGCGGTTGGTGGTAAATGGACGCAGCGATTGTGCCCTTTTTGAAGTAGGGAGCCATTTCCCCGAAAAGGTCGCTCGTAATCAGCTTTACTTTTCCCTCGAGGTTCCCTGCTCCGAGCGCGCGGCAAACAGGCAGGCAATTAACTGTATTGACATAGATTCCCGCGAGCTCAGGAACGCGCCGCAATAGATCGAGAGTCTTTTGGAAGCTCTCGTATTCGTCCTCGTGACCTTCGATAACGGCTGCAATCTTGCCCCCCAGGCAGTGTTTCCGGAATGTTTCCGAAAACCCCTCGGCCTTCCTCCGGTGGTCTTCCGCCATTAGCATTCCCGCCACGACAGCCACTTTCGAACCTGGCGGAACAAGCTTCCCCAGCAACTCGCCCGCAACGGCCCCGCTCAGATAAGGTTCTACGTATACAACACTGGAACGGTGACTTTCTGAAGCGTCCGTGTCCACGCAAACGACGCGTACGCCCTTGGTCTCGGCCTTATCGATCAATGGTGTCAGGTTCTTGGGATTGCCGGCAGTAAGAATAATTCCATCAACACCGCTGGCCATGAGTTCCTTGAAAGCCTCGGCATCTCCCTCGCCAAGGTTCTGCACAGGGCGATTTATGAATTCAACACCAAACTGCGAAACACGCTCTGCTTCTTCCAACACTCCGCTCCACAGTTGGTCATAGAAGAAGTGAATCTCGCGAGGTATGCATACACCGATCTTGGCCGTCGCCCTGTTGGCCGAGAGCGCTCGAGCCGCCAGATTCGGCCTATACCCGATTTCCCGGGCTATCTGCAAAATGCGTTGGCGCGTTGCCTCGTTAACGCCGCCGCGTCCGTGCAAAGCCCGGTCAACTGTACCCCTGGACACCTTCGCAATGTCCGCGATGAGATGAGTACCACGCCGCTGTTTTGCCATGCTCGTCCTTATCCTATGCCAGTTACGTTTTGCAGCAAAGAAGGAAGCGCTCATCACATCCTGCGGCTGGTTGTAATAGGCATTTTCGAGCTTAGTTGTCCAATCCAGGTTTCGGTCGAAACTCGAAAGCACGGAGGGGAACGCTGTGAGCGCTTTGATACTGGGATCCCACGGCTGCTCGTCTACCATCCGCACGAGTTCTGATTAAGGCAAGGAACTATTTCGCTCCAGAAATCGGTCCGCTTCAACAACCCTGCTCGGGTGCGTTGCGGCTGCAAGGATCTGCGCGACTAAGGAATCCGGATAAAGGGCGATCGGCGCCAACAACTGATCCAGTTGGGCGCAATCAAGCTGGGTATAGCGTGTGTTCGCGGGTGGAGCCTGCTGCGCGTAGAGACCGGCTACACCGAAGGGGACGATGCAATAGATCAGTAAAGCCGCGACGCCGCTGCGCAACCATTTCGTTGCGGAGAGTGCGGTCGACTGAAAGACGTCGCAGACAAAATCGGAGAAATCTCTTCGTCCAAATTGGAGTTTCATGTTCAACCTTCCTTTCTGCTCTTGCATTCCGGCTAATCCAGAACTCCGGCCGGCAGCATCGTAAGAGAGCTCTCTTCATTCTCTGTCGCACGATCTGGATGCATCCTCTCAAATCAGCGAAGGGCTGGATGTCTCTTTCGGCTGAACGCAATGTAAGCGGTACGAACGCGGCTGATGAATAGTTGAGCGTGCTTCCATATCTAGCGCACATTCCGCTGATCGTGGATTAAACGGACTCTGTCTTCCGGGGTCGGCAACGATTTGTCCGTTCAGACAGCAACAGTAGGCTTGGGTCAAGCACTAGTGGCCTGTACCAACTGATTGTGTACTGATGTGGCGCGATGGATCGGCATATTTCCACTTCACGATACGGGGCGATTTGTTGTACTGGCGAATGTATCGCAAGAGCTTCCTCTTCAGATCAGCG
>Ga0208457_1001125_pt1 | contig 20621 bp, 18 predicted proteins | sample June2015DPH_10_1_FD_185513 | JGI IMG/M metagenome (GOLD analysis project Ga0208457, IMG submission 185513) | Peatland microbial communities from SPRUCE experiment site at the Marcell Experimental Forest, Minnesota, USA - June2015DPH_10_150... | ecosystem: Environmental > Terrestrial > Soil >... | reverse complement strand
ACCCGGCCGGACCGGCTGGCGGTCACCGCGGACCGGGGTGAACTCGATCTCTACCTCCTGCTGGGTCCGACGCTGCCCGACGTGGTGGGTCGCTTCACCGAATTGACGGGCCGGATGCCGCTGCCGCCGCGTTGGGCTTTGGGCTATCATCAGTGTCGTTACTCCTACGAATCGCGCCGGCGTCTCGAACAGGTTGCCCGCGAATTCCGCCGCCGCCAGCTTCCCTGTGACGCGCTCTATCTCGACATCCATCACCTTGATGGCCACCGCGTGTTCACCTTCGGGCGCAGTTTTCCGCGCCCGGCGGCCATGCTGCGCCGGTTGGCCCGACAGGGCTTTCGCGTGGTGACGATCGTGGACCCGGGCGTGAAGGACGAGCCGCGGTTCGGCGTGCTGCGACGTGGCCGCGCGCTGGATGCGTTCGTCAGGTCACCCGACGGGAAAGAGGATTTTATTGGCGAAACCTGGCCGGGGCGGTCGCGGTTTCCGGATTTCCTCAGCGCGCGCGTGCGGGCGTGGTGGGGGCGCGAGCAGGCAAGGCTGCAGCGCCTGGGCGTGGCCGGCTTTTGGAACGACATGAACGAGCCGGCGAATTTCGCGCGGCCGGACAGGACGCTCGATCCGGCGTGCCGGCACCGCACCGATTTCGGTCCCGCGCGGCATGCCGAGGTTCACAATGTCTATGGGTCCGCCATGGCGCAGGCCTCACGGGTTGGGGCGCTCGCCGCGCGACCCGAGGAGCGGCCGTTCGTCGTCACGCGGGCGGGTTACGCGGGCGTGCAACGCCACGCCGTGGTCTGGACCGGCGACAACAGTTCCTGCTGGGAGCACCTGGCCGGTTCGATTCCCCTGCTGCTCAACCTGAGCCTCAGCGGCGTGGCGTTGTGCGGCAGTGACGTAGGCGGTTTTCTCGACGATTGCACGGGGGAGTTGCTGGCGCGTTGGATGCAACTGGGCGCGTTCATGCCGTTTTTCCGCAATCACTCGAGCCTGGGCACGCACGCCCAGGAACCGTGGGCGTTTGGGCCGGAGATCGAAGCCATCTGCCGGCGTTACCTCGAGATGCGCTACCAGTTGCTGCCCTACCTTTACGGCCGGTGCGTCGAGGCCCATCGCGAGGGCACGCCGATCATCCGTCCACTGGCGTGGGCTCATCGAAACGACCCGGTGGCGGTGGCGTGTGGCGACGCATTCCTGTTCGGTGCGGACCTGCTCGTGGCGCCGGTCGTGCAACCCGGCGCCGTGGCGCGCAGTGTTTATCTGCCGGCCGGTAACTGGTTCAACGTCTGGACGGGGAAGCGCCACTACGGCCGGCAGCACGTCGTCGTGGAGGCCGACCTCGCGACGCTGCCGCTCTTCGCCCGCGCCGGCGCGCTGCTGCCGATGATCGAGGTTCAGCAATTCACCGGCGCCCGGCGCTGCGAGACGGTGAATCTTCACGTATGGCCGGGCGGGCCGGGCGCGTTGAACTGGTTCGAGGATGACGGGTGGTCGCGTGCCGCTGAGCGGGGCGGCATCCACGAGCGCCGGATCACCTTTCGTTCGCGGGCACGCGGAGGCGAACTGCATTTTATGGCGGGGCAGGGCGGGTTCACCAGCGAGGTGAAGACCTGGCGGGTCATCGTGCGCGCGGCGCATCGGCGCTTTCGCGTGGCGGTCGGGGCGGAGCGCCGGACCGGCCAGTTCGTGCCCGAGGCGGGCATCTTTGTGTTCGAGTTTCCCAACCAGTCCGGGGAGATTTTGGCGCGCTGGTGGTAATCGGGGCGGCGGGCTGGCTGCTCTGAGTTGTGCCAAGGAAGTCCGAAGAGCGTTCTGCGTTGTTTTTCTTAATCGGGGGACATGGGAATTCCTTGGGTTGGGGGTGGAAACAAAAACCCCCGAGCCAGAAGGCCGTGGGCTGCAACGACCGGTAGAGGTCGTCAGCTATTATCCCAAGGAAACCGCGGGAAAATCAAGGAGGGGGCAACACGCGGTTTGAATCAAGGCTCGCCGACCCGCTCAATGCCAGGGCTTGAGGTGTTAGACCGCGTGATCATGGATTCCTCAATACCTCCAACCTGAATCGGCAAAGTGTTGAATCTGTTCCTGGTCCCTGTATCACGCGCATCTTTATGAGATACTCCCAATCCATTCCCTCTCGCCGACGCGCCTGGTACTCCAATAGGATGTTGTCAATCGTTGACAAAAGTGGCGGCTGTGAAAGTAATCGCTTGGGCTTGACCAAGAGCTTGACTGGAAAAGTTCCATCGCGTTCCTCAATTACAATGCGGTCAATGTATGCAAGACCACCAGAGTCCGATATGAAGCCGCCGTTCGCATCGAATATCAACATGGGCTGGGCCTGTGCCGCGATCTTCCGCAATGTCGCCTCGTCGCTCAACTCTTTCTGGACAGCCTTCTCAATTGACGACTCCTGCCATGTCTTGATCCCTATGACGACGGCTGCAACTCCTGCCAAAGCCAAGGCAACTTCTATCGCCCGAAACATCCTGATGCCAAAACCATGACCCAAGCCGTGTTTCTTGTTGGGGTTTTCATAATCTGTATGCTCATCTGCGGAGGTGCTGGCTGGCAATGGCTGCTCATCGCTCTGATTTTTGCGTGGTTCGACTGGTTTTGGATTCGACATATTACGCGGCGCTGGCGAGGTGGCGGCCTAACAGATATTAGGCCAAACCGCTGTTTGGCCTAGGTGGACAGGGTTTGGTCTATTTCGGTGCCTGGCAGGCGAGCAATGCGCTGGGAACGCCGCTCGGTGTCTCCGTTCGGTCTCGAAGCCAGCTCTGTTAACAGCGGGCACGTGTTTCATGGTCCCAGATTTTCCATTCCAACAACTTCCGTCATAAACCAAGCGGACAATCGGCATCGTATCACCCCCGCCGCCGCACACAACAGGAAAAATCAGCGCCTCACGGCGAGCGGAGGCGGTAGAAACGACCGGGATAATTCGTCCACTGCGGATCGCTGAAATAGGACGAACCGCCGGTGAGGGTGTTGGTTCCCACCGGTGCCCAGACGGGATTTGCCAGGTCCGTGCAGGCTTCCACAACGACGGCCAGGTTGCCGGTCCCGGCGATGCTGAAGGCGAATTGATTCGTGTGCACGCCCAGGCCGGCTAAACTGATTTGAGGCGGCGGGTTCCATTGCTTTGTCGGAAGGCCACCAAACGTCACACCCCAACCCGTGGTCCCCGGCTGGTAATAGACGGTCGCGTTGTTGTCATTGTAGAACACAGTCGAATCAGCGGCGGGGGCGTTACCTTGGAAACTGACGTTGGTCAGGCTGGTGCAGTCGTTGAACGCATAGGTTCCGATGATGACGACACTGCTGGGGATCGTGACGCTGGTCAAGTTTCTGCACCAATCGAACGCAATGCCCCCGATGCTGGTGAGGCCGTTGCCGATCGTCACGTTAGTCAAGCTGGTGCAATCAGCGAACGCCGCGTTTCCGATGCTGATGACGCTACTCGGAATGGTGACGCTGGTCAGGTTGGTGCAGTAGGAGAACGCACCTTCCCCGAAGGCTAGCGGGTCTGACCCTGCTCCTCCAATGCTGGTGACGCTCCCGGGAATCGTGCAACTTCCCATTTTGCCTCCCGGATACTGGATGAGCGTGGTCTGGTTCTGGTTGAACAAGACCCCAGCCAGACTGCTATAGAACGAGTTGAGCGCATCCACCGTGATCGCGGTCAGGCTGGTACAGCCGGAGAACGCCTTGTTCCCGATGTAGTTCACGCTGTTGCCGATCATGACGGTGGTCAAGTTGGGGCACTCCTCGAACGCCCCGATCCCGATGCCGGTGACACTGTTCGGGATCGTGACGCTCGTAAGGCCGCAGCAAGCGAATGCCCCGTCTCCGATAGCGGTGACGCTGTTGGGAATCGTGACGCTGGTCAGGCGAGTGCAGTTCCAGAACGCCTCTTCCCCGATGCTGGTGACGGGCAGGCCATTGATCGTGCTGGGGATGGCCACCGTCCCGCCGGGACCGGTGTATCCCGTGATGGTGATGGTCGCGTTAATGGTCGTGTAGCCCAACTGGGCTTGCACCGTAGCGGGCGATGCCAGCAACAGCAAAGCACCCAACACCGCACTGGCCATTCGCCCCGTTTTGAACCGTGTCCGGCCGGCGTTGGCTACAGTGATTCTGTCCGGCGGTGTATTCACCTCTTGAAGAGGGCAACCACTGAGGCGATTGCAGCTGCGCTCGCAGCAACGACTGAAGCTACCGTAAGTATGAGCGTCCGCTTTCGGTCAATGACCTCAAGTTCATACTCAAGGTTGGTCTGAACTGCCTCCACCCAGGAAATATTCTGCTCCAAGTCTGCTTCGGTGCTTTTGTTTTTGTCGAGTCCCCGAACTGCAGGTGTCTGGTGCCGCAGAATCCGCACCATGCGGGCACTGCCAAGGCCTTGCTCGTGGCTCTTGACCTTCCTGAAGAAATTCTGCACGTCCTGCGTTCCTTTGTCAAAATCGTAAAAGTTGAGTGCATTCCGCTGCGCACGCAACTGGTCGGCGAACAGTATCGCTTCCGCTTGTAGCGTCTCAAGAATCGTCGCTAGTCGCATATTAAGGAAGATCGCACTACGCGCCTCACGATATCTCCGTGCAATCTCGAAACCATCTCCGCCAACAGCGGGTTCGTGTTTCATAATGCCAGCCATTCAATCCCAACAACTTGTGTCAATAACCGGACGGACAATCGTCATCGTATCACCTGCATCGCCGCACACAACACCGAAAATCACCTCGTCACGGTGAGCGGAGGCGGTAAAAGCGGACGGGAATGTTCGTCCAGCGGGGATCGCTGAAATAGGACGAGCCGCCAGTGAGCGTGTTGGTTCCCACCGGGGACCATGCGGGTTTGGCCAGGTTTGTGCAGGCTTCCACAACGACGGCCAAGTTGGTTGCCCAGGAGATGACGAAACCGAAACGGTTGGTTAGCACGCCAAAACGGGGACCGTTGTTTAGAATCAAAGGGTTCGAAACCAACCATAACGCCGTCGGCAGACCGCCAAGCGTCTTGCCCCAGCCCGCGGTACCCGGCAAGTAATAAACGGTCGCACTGACATTGTCAGATGAATACCCGCCACCGCTGGGGGCGTTACCTAGGAAATAGATTCCCGTCAGGATGGTGCAGCCAGAGAACACCGCGGTCCCGATGTTGGTGACGCTGTCGGGGATCGTGACGCTGGTCAGCCGGGTGCAGCCCCAGAACGCCTCATCCCCGATGGTGGTGACGCCGTTACCGATTGTAACGCTGGCCAGGCTCCTGCATTCCTCGAACGCCTGAGTCCCGATGGTGGTGTCGCTGTTCGGGATCGCCACGCTGGTCAGGCCGGTGCAATAGAACGCACCGTTCCCGATGCTGGTGACGCTGTTGCCGAGCGTGACGCTGGCCAGATTGGTGCAGACCGCGAACACAGCTCTTCCGAGGTTGGTTACGCTGTTCGGGATGGTCACGTTGATTAGGCTGTAGCAGTACGCGAACGCCTCGTCCCCGATGCTGGTGACCGGCAAACCATCAATCGTCGCTGGGACGGTCATGGCACCTCCGGAACCGGTGTATTCCACGATGGTGATCGTGCCATTGTTGGTCGTGTAGTTGAACTGGGCCTGGGCCTCCCCGGCGAGCATCAAGAGCAGCAGTGGCGTCAGGCTTCTGGCGCAAGCGGTTATCAAACGCCGAGCCGTTGTTTCCCGGCTGGTTGTTCGCGCGATCGAGGTTCGGGTTCTCATGGCTGTCGGCATGTTGAACTGATGACTGACCGACGACCGAATGCTTGGGCACGTTCACCTGGTTGCGTCCATCACCCAGGCACGATCAAACACCATACGGCGATGATCGAGTGGAAAATTAGCATATTCCAGGCCAAGCCGGCAAGGAATACGCTGGCCCGAGCCGTCGCTTCCGTAGGGTAAACCGCGTCACCAGCCGTGATGGTAGGAAAAACTGCGCGTGGTTTGAACTTTGATGGGGGTGGGTACCGCGGCGGTTCAATTTCCGCCTTGTTGGGGGTGCCGATTGCGTCCACGGATCGAGCAACGAAGGGAGGATCAGGCCGGAATCAAGAACCGGGCCACTGTAACGAATGGGCGGAATAGCGGGAGGGGTGAGGGCAACACTCCGAGAGAAATCGAAACACGATCACCCTGCAAACACAGGCGAGAGTCACAGTTTTTGTCTCCTTAAGAAGCACCGGTTTCGTTCTGGATCGGCCTACCTCGGCCGTTTTCTGCTGCGCCGGTTACCGCGGTTTGGCCCATGCGGGTTGGGAGAGGTCGAAGCAGCACATTAACGCAGCCCGATGCCAGCCGCGACGATGAAGGCGCCTTTCCACCGGGGCCTGGGTTTGGTCTGGGCAGTGTCCCGATTTGGTGGGGCGAGGCTCTGACGAGCCGGAAAGAAGTTCTGAGTTTCAAGTTTCAAGTTTGAAGTGTTCAGCCCCACCAGAGAATTGCGAGTTGCGAGTTCGCGAGGGTTCGTGAGGTCGGCGTGCGAGGTTTGCCGCGACCCTCCTCCGGTCGCTCAACTCTCAACCATCAACCTGATTGCGGCTCGCGAGGACGCCCCACCGTGCAAGGCAAATTCGGACACTCCCCGCGCCGGGCCAAAACCGTCAAAAAGCCGCGAAACTTGTCGCTTGACGCTTCACCTCATTCTGGCAGCGTGTCTGCTAAAATGATCGCGAGCGAAAACCAGCTTTCCCTCACCGGCGCAGCGTCAATGAACCGGCTGCGCCGCACAAGGCATTTGCCTGTCGGTTTGCGACAATCCATCCCGAGCCTTGCCATTTTCCGTCATTGACCATGGGGGCCTAGCCGTGGATGATGGCGGCAGTGAACCGGATCGGCCTCAATTCCACCAAGCCAGTCGCTGATGCTCCTTTCGTGTCTTAGAGGTACTATTCGACGACATTTTACGCGCGATTACCCCAGGGTCAAATTGCCGGTCGTGCTCTTCCAATTCCATCATCAAAGGACATCGTCATGAAGAAAGCCCTGGTTTGCGGCGCCGGCGGTTTCATCGCCAGCCACCTGGTCAAACGCCTGAAAGCAGACGGCTACTGGGTCCGCGGCGTGGACCTCAAACGGCCGGAGTACTCGCCCAGTCCGGCCGACGAGTTTTGCCTTCTCGACTTGCGCGAGGAGCCGAACTGCCATTTGGCGGTGAGTCTCGCCCACAACGAGAAATTCGACGAAGTTTACCAGTTGGCCGCGGACATGGGCGGCATGGGCTTTATCAGCTCGGCCGAATGCGAGATCATGCGCAACAGCGCGCTGGTCAACATCAACATGACCCACGTCAGCTCCGCCCTGGGCGTCAAGCGTTACTTCTTCTCCTCGTCCGCCTGTGTTTACCGCAACATGCAGGCCGAGGAATCCCCGCTGACCGAAGCGGATGCCTATCCGGCCCTGCCCGACAATGAATACGGCTGGGAGAAACTCTACGCCGAGCGCATGGCCATGGCGTACGGCCGCCGCACGGGCATGGTCGTCCGCCTGGCCCGCTTCCAGAACACCTACGGCCCCGAGGGGACCTGGCAGGGCGGTCGCGAGAAGGCCCCCGCCGCCCTCTGCCGCAAGATCGCCGCGGCCCCGGACGGCGCGACGATCGAGGTTTGGGGCGACGGCAAGGCCATGCGCGCCTACACTTATATTGATGACCTGGTCGAGGGTATCGTCCGCCTGATGCAATCGGACCTGGAAAACGGCGTCAACATCGGCCGCCCCGAGTATGTCTCCGTTGATCAACTCATCGCCACGATTGCGGATGTGGCGGGGAAAAAGATCCGGCTCAAACACATCCCCGGCCCGGTCGGGGTGGATGCCCGTAACTTTACCAACGACCGCATCCGCTCAACCGGCTGGGAATCGAGGTTCAGCCTGCGCGACGGCATCGCCAGAACCTATCCCTGGATCAAGGAGCAGGTCGAGAAAGCCAGGCGCGACGGGAAATGAGCGTCCCGCCGTCGTGATCGCCCTCGCAGCGTCCGAAACCGGCGGCGTGGCGAAAAGGAAATCGCCATCGGGTTTGTCCAAGCCGAGGCGTTGAAGATCTCCAGGGAACCAGGGTCGAACACCTTGGGCCGCGAAGATTCTCCCCGAGCCCACGCTGTTCAGGCTCCGGGAATTCGGATGTGACGGAGAATGAGAGAGGGGCTAACCTGCCCGCTCAGCCGTCGGGCAGCCACCGAGGCGAAGGGCGAATGGCGAATGACGAAGGGCAAGGGGCGAAGGGCAAAGCGCTGACCGCCGGGCCGCGACGGGATCGTTCAGCCAGCGGCGGAGCGTCCGGAGGTGATCAGCGGTCGCACAGCACGAACTGCCCGCCCAGGCACGGTCGCCGCTTTCCCCTTTAATTTTCCGGCTTTCCGGTTACCTTCCCGTCGGCGTTATGGTCCTGGTCATCGACAATTACGATTCGTTTACCTACAACCTCGTCCAGTATTTGGGGGAGATGCAGGTGGAGCTGGCGGTCCATCGTAATGACCAGATCACGCTTGAGCGCATCCGCGAGCTTCGACCAGAGCGCATCCTGATTTCGCCGGGTCCTTGCTCGCCCCGCGAGTCCGGGTTGTCGAACGACATCATTCGCGCGCTGGCGGGCCAGGTGCCGATCCTTGGTGTGTGCCTGGGTCATCAGTGTATCGGTCATGTCTTCGGCGCGAACGTGGTGGTCAATTACCGGATGATGCACGGCAAGACCTCGCTGATCCACCACAACGGAAAGGACCTCTTCGTGGGCATGCCGAATCCGTTTTCGGCGACGCGCTATCATTCGCTGGTGATCCAGCGCGATTCACTCCCCGCCTGCCTGGAGGTCACCGCGGAGACGGAGGAGGGCGAGGTCATGGCCGTGCGGCACCGGGAGTTTCCCATTTGGGGCGTGCAATTCCACCCGGAGAGCATCCTGTCGGAGAGTGGCCGGACCATTCTCGCCAACTTCCTCAAGCTGGGCGTCGGCGCACCGACGTGACCGGGGTGGTGCGGCAGGTCAAGCGGCACGGCCGTGGGTCGTGACCCACTGTGGTGTCTCAGAATCGCCAGTGCCTTTCGCCAGCGGTGGAAAGCGGTAGCGGACTACCGCACTCCAAGACGCTTCGCGTTTTCCGGCCCATCGGAGGACGCGCCAGCGTCTTGGAGTGCGCCAGCCCTCTGGCGCTTTGCCACCCCAAGGTGCAGCCAATTCTGAGACACCGCACTAGCTTGACTTGCCTGCGGGGGCGGCGCCGGTGGCCCGATCCTGGCTGGCCCCGAAAGGCTTGCCGCCGTTGATCAGGAAGAGCGCCGCCATGCGCACGGCCAGTCCGTTGGTGACCTGTTGCAGGATCACCGAGTGATCGCCGTCGGCCACGTCGCTGTCCACCTCGACGCCGCGATTGATCGGGCCGGGGTGCATGATCATGACGTCGGGTTTCATCGTGGCCAGGCGGGCGCGGTTGATGCCGAACAGACTGGTGTACTCGCCAAGGCCGGGGAACATGGTTTTGCGCTGGCGCTCGTGCTGGATGCGCAGGAGGTTGACGACGTCGGCGTCGGCGATGGCCTCGCTGAGCTGGCTGGTGACGCGACAGCCCATCTGCTCGAAAGCGCGCGGCACGAGGGTGGGCGGTCCGCACAACGTGACGTTGGCGCCGAGCTTTTGCAGCGCCCAGATGTTCGAGCGGGCGACCCGGCTGTAGAGGATGTCGCCGAGGATGGTCACGTTCAAACCGGCGATGCGGCCTTTTTTCTCGCGCATCGTGAACACGTCCAACAGTCCTTGCGTGGGGTGCTCGTGGGCGCCGTCGCCGGCGTTGACCACGTGGGCGTCGAGGACACGGGCCAGGAAATGCGGGGCGCCGGCGGCGCTGTGCCGGATGACGATGAACTCCGCGTTCAGGGCTTCGAGGTTGCGCGCCGTGTCCTTCAAGGTCTCGCCCTTGCGGAGCGAGCTGGCCTCGGCGCTGAAATTGATCACGTCGGCGCTGAGGCGCTGGGCGGCAAGCTCGAAGCTGATTCTGGTGCGGGTGGACGGTTCGATGAAGAGGTTGACGACGGTTTTGCCGCGCAGGGCCGGGACCTTTTTGATCACGCGCTGGCCGACGGCCTTGAACTCGCTGGCGGTGTCGAGCAGGGTGGTGATTTCCTCGACTGAAAGCGATTGCAGATCAAGCAGGTCTTTGCGGGTCCAGCGCATGGCGCCATTCAGCTACGGAAGGGCGGCCTTTTCAAGAACGACTTTGAAGGCGGCCGGCGTGCCGGTCACCTGGACGTTCACCTTGTCGGCAGGCGCGGTGGGCACGGTGACGCCAATAAAATCGGCCTTGATGGGCAGCTTGCTGTGGCCGCGGTCAACCAGAACGGCCAGTTGGATGCGGCGCGGCCGGCCGAGGTCGTGGAGGGCGTCCAGTGCGGCGCGCACGGTGCGGCCGCTGGAGATCACGTCGTCCACGAGCACGACGTCCTTGCCGGAAAGATCCAGGGGCATGGCGGTGTGATGCATCGGCGGGGCGGGGTGGGCGTCGAGGTCGTCCCGGTGCATGTTGATGTCGAGTTCACCCAGTTCGACGCTCGGGCCGCCCACTTCGCGCAGGGCCTCGGCCAGACGGCGGGCGATGTGCACGCCGCCGGTCTGGATGCCGGCCAGCACGAGGGCGGAGGGTGGCGGGTTGGCGGCGGCGATCTCCCGGGCCATGCGCGTTAGCGTGCGCACAACATCGGCATCGGTCATCAGCACTTGGAGGGAGGGAACGGATTGGGTCATGGGAAGCGAAAAACTCGGGGAGGCAATGGGAGTAGGCGAAAGGCCGCGGTGCTCTGGCGGGGGGATCGGGAGAACCGGGGCAGTGCAGTTCAGTTGGAGGCGTTACGCAGGCTCTTGCGCCATTTGCGCCAGCCGGTCCGGTACTTGACCACCCAGTCCGTGAGCGCCCACTCGAAGCCCAAGTCGTGGCCTGCCTTCTGCGACTCGATCCACTTGTGTTTCAGGATTTCGTCCCGCTCGGCCAGATACTCCTGGTAAACGCTGAAATCTTTCAGCCGGTCGTTACCATCCGCCGCTGCCGTCATAGTGATCGTTTGCAAGTCCTCATCAAATCAACAACCGGCTGACTGTAGCAGTTCAGGCGGGGCTGACAATCGAATTCGCACCGGACCCGCGGGCCGGGCGCAGCGATGCACGGACTCGAAGATGCGGTCGTGCTTCGATTCGACTCATGGTGGGTTGCGGATCGCTGGGCCCGGAGATGAGCGGAGGCAGTTGCGAGGCGAAGTGAGTTGAGAGTTCAGGAAGGAAGACTGCCCGCCCAGCATCGGGCAGCCACCATACGAAGTGCGAATGATGAAGGGCGAGGGGCGAAGTGCAAAGCGAGAACCGCCGCGCCGGTGGGGCACGTTTGGTATTTCCAACGCCCGCGGCCCGGTTACGATCCTGCGCCATGCGTTTGTTGAATCGCTCCGTGTTCCGCCGCTGGCGGACGCCCGCCGGGCTTCTGTCGCTCCTCGCCTTCGCCCTGTCGGCCCTGTCTGCGCCTGAGGCTCGCCTGCTCCGCTTCCCCGCCATCCACGGTGACCAGATCGTCTTCGGCTACGCGGGTGACCTCTACACGGTTTCGGCCGATGGCGGTGTGGCCCGGCGGCTGACCAGTGACCGGAACAGCTACGAGATGTTTCCACGCTTTTCGCCGGATGGACAGTGGATCGCCTTCACGGCGCAATACGACGGCAACACGGAGGTTTATCTTATGCCGGCCGCGGGCGGTCCACCCCGACGCCTGACCTACACGGCCACGCTGGGTCGCGACGACGTTTCCGATCGCATGGGGCCGAACAACATCGTCATGACCTGGCGTGACAACCAGACCGTCGTCTATCGCTCGCGGCGGATCGAGTGGAACGACTGGAAGGGGCAGCTCACGCTGGCCAGAGTGGACGGCGGGGTGCCGGAGATTCTGCCGCTCCCGCGCGGCGGTTGGTGCTCGTTTTCGCCGGATGGAAAGCGGTTGGCGTACAACCGCGGCTTCCGCGAGTTTCGCACCTGGAAGCGCTACCGGGGCGGCCAGGCTGACTCGATCTGGATTTATGATTTTGCCTCAAAAACCACCGAACGGATCACCGACAGCGGGGCGCAGGATGTCTTTCCGATGTGGAGTGGCGAGCGCATTTATTTCGTCTCGGACCGCGATGCGAACCGCAAGATGAACCTGTTCGTGTGCGACCTGAAAACCAAGGCCGTCCGCCAACTCACCCAGTTCACGGAGTTCGACCTCAAGTTCCCGTCGCTTGGCGACCAGGCGATTGTCCTCGAGAATGGCGGCTTCATTTACCGGTTCGACCTCGCCACGGAGACGCTGCGGCAGGTGCCGGTGCAGATCGAGGAGGATTTGGCCATCGGCCGCGGCGGCTGGAAAGAGGCCGGCAAGTTCATCACCGATTTCGATCTCGCGCCCGACGGCGCCCGCGCGGTGTTCACCGCCCGTGGCGACCTGTTCACCGTGCCGGCTAAAAATGGTCCCACGCGCAACCTCACGCAGACCCCGGGCGTCCACGAGCGCGACGCCGTTTGGTCGCCCGATGGCAAATGGATCGGCTACATCGCCGACGCCTCCGGTGAGGATGAGGTCTATGTTCGGCCGCAGGACGGGTCAGGAGCCCCGACCCAGCTCACCACTGGCGCCGACACCTACAAATACGCGCCGAAATGGTCGCCGGATTCCAAACGCCTGCTCTGGTCCGACAAGAAGAACCGGCTCCAGTTCGTGGAACTCGACTCCAAGCAGGTGACTATGGTGGACCAGTCGCCCGCGTGGGAAATCGCCGATTTCACCTGGTCGCCCGACAGCCGATGGATCGCCTTCACGCGGCCGGAGGAGCGCCGGTTCCCCAACATCTATCTGTATGGGTTGGAGTCGAAAACCAAGGTCCAGGTTTCCGACGGCTGGTTCGACGTCGGTGGACCGGCATTCAGCAGCGACGGCAAACTGCTGTTCTTCATGTCCGACCGGTCCTTCTCGCCGACCTTCAGCGAATTGGAGGCGAACTTCGTTTATCGCGAGATGGCGGACATCTTCTTTGTCACCCTGGCCCGGGACACACACTCACCCCTCGCGCCCAAGAGCGACGAAGTGAAACTGGGCAAGGACGCGGACAAAGCGGGCGACAAGCCCGATAAGGCCAAGTCGGACGAGGACGCGAAAGCCCCCACCAAGGAGGAGACGAAGAATGGCGACAAGAAGGATACCGACAAGAAGGATTCAAAGCCCGTGGTCGTGACGGTGGATGCCGAAGGGTTGCCCCAGCGCATCGCCATGCTGCCGCTGCCCGCGGGGCACTATGGCCACCTGACCTCGGTCGGGGACAAACTGTTCTATGAACGCAAGGACAAGCTGTTCCTCTTCGACCTGGACAAACAGAAGGAAACCGAGGTCGGGGAGTTCGATACTTATCGCGTTTCGGCCGATCAAAAGAAGATGCTGCTGAAGAGCGGCGAGACCTTCGCCATCGTGGATCTCCCCACCGCGAAGGCGGAAACCGCCGACCACAAACTGAACCTGGCGGACGTAAAGGTGCTGCTCGACCGTCAGGCGGAGTGGAACCAGATCTACCACGAATGCTGGCGCCAGATGCGCGATTTCGTTTATGACCCGCACCTGCACGGGGTGGATTGGAACGGGCTTCGCCAGCGCTACGAAGCGCTCCTGCCGTTTGTCCAGCACCGCGCGGACCTGACTTATGTGATTGGCGAGCTGATCGGCGAGCTCAGCCTTGGCCATTGCTATGTTGGGGGCGGGGACTATCCGAAACCCGAGCGCATTCCGCAGGGACTGCTGGGCGCCACGCTGATTCGCGATGCCGCCTCTGGTTTCTATCAAATTACGGCCATCCTGCCGGGCCAGAACTGGGACAAACAGCTCCGCTCGCCGCTCACCGAGATCGGCGTGAATGCCCATGTCGGCGATTACATCGTGGCCGTGAACGGGCGCCCCACGGACCAGATGACGGATGTCTATGCCGCGTTGGTGGGCCAGGCGGACAAGCAGGTCACGCTGCGGCTCAACCGTGAACCCAAGTCCGAGGGCGGCCACGACGAGGTGGTGGTGCCCACCGCCGACGAGCGGCCGCTGTATTACTTGAAATGGGTCCAGGGCAACATCGCCACGGTGGACCGCGCCACGGACGGCAAGGCCGGTTATGTCCACATTCCCGACATGATGACTGACGGACTGAACGAGTTTGTGAAGTTCTATTATCCGCAACTCCACAAAGAGGCATTGATCGTGGACTGCCGGGGCAACGGCGGCGGCTTCGTGTCCTCGCAGATCATCGAACGCCTGCACCGGGAACCGGCCATGTGGACCATTGCCCGCAACGGCAGCGTCAACGTGGACCCGTCCGGGCAGGTGCTCGGTCCGAAGGTGCTCCTGGTTGATCAGTTTTCCGCCAGCGACGGCGACATCGTCGGCTATCGGTTCCGTAAATACAATTTGGGGCCGATCATTGGCATGAGGACGTGGGGCGGTGTGGTGGGCATCCGCGGCTCGCTGCCGCTGCTCGACGGCGGATTCCTGAACCGGGCGGAATTCTCCCGCTTCGATCTGGAGGGCAAGGAATGGATCATGGAAGGCCACGGCGTGGATCCGGACATCGTGGTGGACAACGATCCGGCCCGCGAGTTCGCCGGGGTGGACGACCAGCTCAACCGGGCGATTGAAGAGATCAAGGGGAAGCTGGCGACGAAACCGGTGACCATCCCGCCGCCACCGCCGTATCCGGACAAGGCCAGGTAACGGCACGAAACGGCGGTTCACCAAATTGGCTGCGCTGCGTCGCGGCCTCAATCTCGCGGCGCAGTGTCTCGCTACCTCCAGAAAAGGACCAGCACGGGCGAGGCGCCGTTTGCCCCACGAGTGGTGTTCGTGCGCCACCGTTGGCTTTTTTCTGCTCGCTTCCGCCCGCTCCGGCCGCTAGTTTCCGGTGTATGACGGTGTTGACCGCCCATTTCGACGGCAAGGTGCTCATCCCGGACGGGCCGGTGACGCTGCCGGTGGATTGTGCGTTGGAGGTGCATGTCCAACCGCTGAAGCAACGCGTCGAGCCTGCCACCGAAGACCGGCCGCTGATGAAGTTACTCAGGTCGCTGGAGGAACTTCCCGAGAATCCCGACTGGCCGGCGGACGGAGCCGCCCAACACGATCATTATCTCTACAGCTTGCCCAAGAAACCATGATCCTCGTGGATAGCGGCTTCCTCCTCGCGTTCGCCCAGCCCACGGACGCACTTCACTGGCGAGCTGTGGGGTGGGCGAAGAGTGTGTCGGAACGACTGCTCGCCACCGAGTACGTCCTTTGCGAAACGGTCAATAGTCTCTCCCGGCGTGCCGACCGACTGCGCGCCCACCGGATCGTCGAACTGATCTCCAGCGACCCGAATTACACGCTGGTGCCCGCCTCTTCCGAGTTGTTTGCCGCCGGCCTCTGTCTCCACCGCGACCGGCCCGACAAGGAATGGTCACTCACTGACTGTGTTTCTTTCCACTTGATGCGGGAACGGGGCCTCACCCGCGCTTTGGCCTACGACCTCCATTTTGAGCAGGCGGGCTTTGAAGCCCTCCTTCGCCGTGACCCGCCGGCCGGGGAGCCTTGAGTTTGATCGGTGCAACAAAGCGATTAAGGAGCTCAAGGCCAAGCTGGCAGCGAAACCGGTGACCATCCCGCCGCCACCGCCGTATCCGGACAAGGCCAAGTAACTCCGCGCGGCGACCGTTCAGGGTTCGCCATACATCTCGGACAGGAGCTGGCACAACGCGGCGGCGTCGCCGGCGGAGAGAGTGCCGATCTTCCGGGTGAGGCGCGTCTTGTTCACCACGCGAATCTGGTCAGCGCAGACATCCGCCGCCTTGCCCGCGCCGGTGACTTGCAACCGCGTGCGCCAGTGGGGCCGCAGCACGGTGTTCAGCGGACAGACGACCACGGTGGGCAGGACGGCGTTCAACGAGTCGAGGCTGACGATGACGCAGGGGCGGGTCTTGCCCAACTCGCTGCCTTCCGTCGGATCGAGCCGGGCCCAGTAAATCTCGTGGCGCTTCATTTCTTGCGGGAAGCCGGCTTCCGGGTGGCGGAAACAGCGGCTTTCGGAATCGGGCCGTCCCAGGGAATCTGATCGAGGCCGTCCGCCAGCGTGCCCTCCCGCGCGGACCAGTCTTCCCCCGACGCGACCATCGCGCGGGCGGTTTCGTCCCAGGAGAGCTTCCGGGGGCCGGCCTTGGGTTTGAGGGCAAGTTCGTGGCCGCGATCCTCCAGCACCAGCCCGTGCTCGAAGCCGTGCTTGCGGATCAGGCCGGCGGGCAGGCGGATGCCGCGCGAATTGCCGATCTGGGCCAGCGAGAGTTCAAAGGTCTTCATGACGGACTTACGGTAAGCACATCGCCGCCAAGTTCAAGTTCCGATTTCCCGCAACCCCTTCCTCGCGCCCACCCGTGCGAGGGAGCACTCGACCTCAGCCGTGAGTGATTCCAGAGTTTCCTCAGCCCCAACGCGGTGGCGCGGACGGGTTACGCCGCCGTTTTGGCCACCGCGAAATCATAAACCGGGGTTTCGATGACGCGGGCCGGACGCAATTGTCCGCGAATGATCGTCTGTAATTGGTCCACGGTTTCCGGGCTGAAGAGCGTTTCGCCGGTTTCGCGGCAGACCCGGGCCGGCACACCTTCCACAACCACGAACCGGCCCGCCAGTTCCTGGGTGTAGGTCACCCGTCGCTCCTCGAAGGTCTCGTTCCAGCGGTGTTTCTTCATGTCATCTTCGGTTTTTCAAGGCCGAGTCCCACTGCGCCGGGTCCGGCTCGTAAACGATGATAATTCCCGATCAGTCATGCTTCCACCATCGAGTGCAAGCTGCGGTAGTGTCCTAACTTGAATTCTCGACCATCTCCAAGATCATGAGGAGGCAACTTGCTTCCCGGAATCAATCCACTGCGGGTCATTCAAGAACAGCAACCGATAGCGCAGAGGCTCATGTTGGGACTTGTGAAGGGCGGATTGAATCAGGAGAGATAAACCGGCGATTCCTGTATGCACGGGAATCAGCCACACATTTTCAGCAAGTTGTTCTGTTCCTGATTTCATGTGTTCGATCTCTCCTATGTGGTGGAGGAACAGTTCCCATTTTCCCTCAGCGTCTGGCACTTGATTGGAGGGCTTATCCACGACGAACAATGCGTGAGACGGATTCATGACAATGCGGATACACCCAAATGCAAACCGGAGTCAAGACTGTTTCACTTAAAGTCCGATTCAACCGTTGAACCAAACTGGCGTGTTCAAATTAGGATTCACTACCCAAGCCGGAATCACTCTCCGATCATTCCAACAGATTCGAAGGGGCACCCGGCTACATTTTCCCAATCGCGCGACAGAAAGTCGTGCTACTTCCAGACCAAAACCACTGCCACCGAGTCTTCCACCACCTTCGCCGTGTCCTCCACTGGCTGCGCCTTCGTGTGCAGTTCGGCCAACGTGAATTTGCCGGCCAGCAACGTGTCCAGCAGCGTGGAAATGAACACGCCCTTCAAGGCGTAATTGACATTCTCCGGGAGCATCCCCGACGTTTTCACCGCCGCCTCCGCGTCGAGTTTAGCCGTTACCACGCCGATCACGTTACCGCGCTCATCCACCAACGGGCCGCCTGAGTTGCCCGGCTGAAGCGGCACGCTGATCTGAAAATACCGCGGATCGTCACCCGCTCCGGCCAGGCCGGCGATGTCCCCTCGGGCAAACTTCGCTTGAAACCCCTGCAAACCGGGATTCGGGAAACCGACCGTGAACACGGCCGCCGCGAGCTTGACGCCGCCGCTTGGTGCCAACGGCAGCGGAGCGAACATCCCCTTCGCCTTCAGCAAGGCCAGGTCGTTGGCCCCGTCCGCATAGACCACCCGGGCCGACCGTCGGCCCGACGCGGAAACTACTGCCACTCGCCGCGCATCGGCGACGACGTGTTGGTTGGTGATCAGGTAACCGTCCGCGGTGATGAAAAAACCCGTGCCGCTGGCGTTCGCTGCCCGCTCGTTCCTCATGGTCCCACGGCGGTGGTCCGCCCCGGCATCTTGGGGTTGGGAGTCGTGCGTGAGTTGCTGGCCCTCGGCAATCAGATCGCGTGCCATCTCTTCGTCAAGTTGGGCGAGCATCTCCTTGGCCAGCTTATTACCTTGGCCAGCAGAGAGGTTAAACCAGCGAGCTGCCTCCACCAGATCTTCCGGGACACCAAGACCGAGGTAATAGTCCATGCCGAGAAAGAATTGCGCCACGGCGTTGCCGTGATCTGCCACCTTGCGGTTCAATCTCGCGGCTTCCATCAAGTTCTTCTGCGGCACGCGTTCGCCCGTGTCGGAGCAGATGACGAACTCACCAGCGTGCATACCAGCGTAACCTTGCCCAGCGGCCCTGCAGTACCATCTCACGGCCTCGGCCTTGTCTTTGGAAACTCCGCGGCCATGGTAATAACAGATGCCGAGATTGAATTGCGCCATATCGTAACCTTGCTCGGCGGCCTTGCGGTACCATTTCACCGCCTCGGCTTCGTCCTTGGGAACACCTTGGCCACTGGCATGGCAGAAGCCGAGATTCAATTGCGCCAGAGCGAAGCCCTGATCCGCCGCCTTGAGGAACCATTTCACGGCTTCGACGCCGTCCTTGGGAGTCCCTCGACCTCTCTCGTAGCAGACACCGAGATTGAATTGCGCCGAATCGTAACCTCGCTCGGCGGCCTTGCGGTACCATTTCAGCGCCTCGGCTTCGTCCGTGGGAACACCTTGGCCATTGGCATAGCAGAAGCCGAGATTGTTTTGCGCGTCAGCGTGGCCCTGCTCGGCGGCCTTGCGGTACCACGTCACCGCCTCGGCGTCGTCTTTGGGCACTCCGTCGCCATCCTCGTAGCAGGTACCGAGATCGAATTGAGCCATGGTATTGCCCTGTTCGGCAGCCTTGCGGACCCATTTCACCGCCTCGCCGTGGTCTTCGGGCACTCCTTCGCCAAATCGGTAGCAGATTCCGAGCTTGCGCTGCGCCACAGCGTCGCCCTGTTCCGCCGCCTTGCGGAACCATTTCGCCGCTTCGGCTGGGTCTTGGGGAACCTCATCGCCGTTGCTGTAGTGGTAGCCAAGCCAGAACTGCGCGCTCGCGTCGCCGGCCTCAGCGCTACGTCGCAGTTCGGCCAATTCCACGTGAGCTTGATTCTCCGCTTGCGGTTGCGACGAGACAGCAGCCTGTGCCGGCACTGAATGACTGGGAGCTGGAACCACTATGGTCTCCTTGCAGGTGGGACAGTCAATTGATTGACTCGCCAGCTCTTCAGGCGCTGCGATTCTCTGCGTGCAGTTGGGACATTCAAAGTGTATGTCGGACATACGATGCGGCTTTGGCATTCCGGCCGAGGATGAGAAGTGCCTTCGACCCAATACGCCAATGGCGGAGCGGTTACATAATGTGCGGCGAGTTTGAACCTGGGCGCAGCCACCGGCAAGCCAGATTACGGCTGAAATCCCGCGCCACGGAGGGTAAACGGACTCAGGTCTTGCCTCCACGCGCTCAAATCCTGGCTCAACCCTGCTGCGTACCGCGCGTCCAGTCCGGCAAGTTGCTCGCTGTGTCCTGACTCGGTGGGCACTGACGAGCCGGCTCGCGGGGACGCCCCACCGATAAGTCAAATCAGGACGTTACCAAGTTGCGCGTCGGCTTCTTCACCTGCTTCGACCTGGGCTTGGCAGGTGACGCGGTTTCCAGGGTTTGAACTGGCCGGCGAGATCCTGCTGGCGGGCCGCGCGCAGTTCAGCGATGAGCTTCGGGTTTTGCGCCGTAAGCCAGTCCTGCAATTCGTCCAGCGTCTCGACGGCGGATAGAACGTTCGTCGGGATTTCGACGGTTTCTACTTTCATGGTCACATCGTGTCACGATTTGCGGAGGAGGGTAAGGAGTTTTGCGCCAGCCGCCCGCGGTCCAAACCAAGCAGAATACCGGCAAGTCCAGACCGCACGGCAGGGTTGTCCCAATTGGGATGGAGCGCGGCTGTGTCGGAGACCAGCCGCAGCGTGTCCCGCCTGCTGCGGCTGACGCTTAGCGCACAGCCGCGCTCCGGGAAACGACAAATCAGGACACTGCCGACCGCACGCGTTGCCAGCGTGCGGGCAGAGGAGAGTTCTCCCGGCCGGCGGCCGGGAGGCACAGGCGAGCCGCCCGTGCTCCCCATCCGGCTATGACCGCGACCGGTCATGGTCCGAACAAGTGCGCGATTTGGGCCGCGACGCAGCACGGCCCAAACACAAAAACAACCTGCCTTGCGTGAAGCCAGGCAGGTTGTGCGAATTCAGTGATGGCGGTCTTACACCACCAGCTTATACGGCGCCCGAAACGGGCGGGAGAGGAGCTTGCTGGCTTCCTTGTCGCCGACGATGGTCTCCTTCTTCGCATCCCAGGCGATCTTGCGTCCAACCAGCATCGAGATGAGACCCAGATGACCGGGCGTGGCCGAGTGATGCCCGGTGTCTGCGGGCGTGATGGTCGGCTTGCGCGACCGGACGCATTCGAGGAAGTTGTGCTGGTGGTTGCGCGAGTAGTAGAGCTTGACCTTGCGCTTGTCGTCCGGCAGCCGG
>Ga0208457_1001120_pt1 | contig 20760 bp, 16 predicted proteins | sample June2015DPH_10_1_FD_185513 | JGI IMG/M metagenome (GOLD analysis project Ga0208457, IMG submission 185513) | Peatland microbial communities from SPRUCE experiment site at the Marcell Experimental Forest, Minnesota, USA - June2015DPH_10_150... | ecosystem: Environmental > Terrestrial > Soil >... | reverse complement strand
CAGAATTCGCCCGTTGTCGAGGCTATAGTGCTGGCTGGCGGTCACGTTCGCTCTATTAACGTGGTAGGTTCAACCTTGGAAGATACATATCTAAAACTTGTGAGGAAATAAATATGAGACTATCTAAGGCGTGGATTATAGCAGTCAGGGACTTCAAGATATTCAGGCATCAAAAAAACGTTTGGTATTCAATCATCATTTTCCCTGTTATCATCTCGATTATTTTTCCAGTGGTGCTGGAGTATGCAGGAAGAAAGGCTGGTGGACTCCCAGCGGCGCAACTTCCGGCGCTGCTTAACTCGTTTTCCTTCTTTTTGGTTATAGGAGCAGCGTTCGTTCCCTTAGGGATTGCTTCTTACAGCATAGTTGGGGAGAAAGTGGAGAAGAGCCTAGAACCGCTTCTGGCTACGCCCCTCACTGATGGGGAAATATTGCTTGGAAAAAACATTTCCGCAATCGTGCCAACTTTGGTAGCAATGTATGCTGGTGCATCAGTCTTCATGGTGGGCATTGACGAGGTGACTTTCCATAAGCTTGGCTATTATTATTTTCCAAACTGGACTATCGCCACTTTACTCCTGGTTCTGGTGCCGGTCGCCATTATTTTGAGTGTCGAGTTCAGTGTGATTGTTTCATCGAGAGTTAATGATGTGCGTAGCGCTAGCAGTTTTGGGATCCTCATGTTCTTTCCCTTTTTAGCCATTTATCTCGCGAGTGAGATAGGCATAATAAGCCTTGGTATAAACAACATTCTAATAATCTCCGGTATCCTCTTAGCGCTTGACGTGATTCTGTTCTTCGTCAGTACAGCCACTTTCCGCAGAGAGGAGATACTGACAAAATGGAAGTAAATTCTTGTGTGGTTAGTAGGAAGTTTTGAGCGGTTGCAGATAGGTAGGTCAATTTTGTTGTTGAATTTTTCTATCTAAATTGAGGGAGGTAGGCTCTTTTTAGATAGTGAAAATAGGTCTAAAAAGTAGGCAGGGTAGGCGCATATTGCTATGGAAGTCGCCTAAATAGGGGTATACTTTTTGCTCGGTGGTTTCAGTAGTAAAAAGAGGGTTAGGAGGTAGACGCGTTTTGCTTGGGCGTTTGGGTAGTAAAATGAGGTATCTCCCTTTTGGTCATTCAATTTCGCGACAGAATATTATCATCTTTCAGCAGTACCAAGAGTGCGAAGGCAATATTTTAGCTATGGAAACTAGTATAAGCTTTTATACGTATGTTGATGAGATGTTAAAATAATATACATCGCTTGCCGTGAGGATAAAGGCTAAATGCCCTACATTAAAAAAATCGAGTTAAAAGGCTTTAAGTCTTTTGGACCACAGACAGTCAAAGTAGTTTTAGATAAGGGTTTTACAGCCATAACAGGCCCCAACGGAAGCGGGAAAACCAACATTATGGATGCGGTGCTTTTCTCGCTTGGGGAATTAAGCTCAAGAAGGCTCCGTGCTGAAAACGCGGCTAAACTAATCTTTTACGGCTCAGAAAAAGCAGGGCAAGAAAAAGTCAAAATGGCGAAGGTTGTCATTCAATTTGATAATTCGGATGGCACAATGCCCGTTGACACATCCACTGTTACGATTTCACGTGAGGTTTACCGAAATGGTCAAAGCGTTTACCGATTAAACGGTAGAAGAATGTCACGAGGGCATATTGTAGAAACGCTCTCTATGGCTTCAATAAGCAGTGTGAGCCAGAACATTATCCCTCAAGGCACAATAACTAGGTTAACAGAAATTACTCCGCTTGAACGCAGAAAAATCATCGAAGACCTCGTTGGAATAGCTCAATATGACGCTGAGAAGACTGACGCAGAAGAAAAACTGCGAACTGCTGACATTTCAATCCGCACAGCCATGGGTAGAATAGATGAGGTACAAAAGCGCTTAGATGATTTGGAACGTGAACGCAACCAACTTTTACGCTATAATTTCATCCAGAGTGAAACTAAAAAGTTCCAAGCAATCAAAATCTCAAACGATATAACGCAATTAAACGCTAAAATAAACGAAACGACTAGCCAAACTGAAAAAGTGAAAGCCAGAGTTGACAAATTAAAAGTGCAGCGTGACCTGCGCAGGTCAAAACGGCACGCAGTCGAGGCTGACTGGCGAAAACTCAGCGGCGAAAACCTTGAAGAGGGCGGTTCACAAGTTCTTAAGGTTCAAATAATGATTGGCGAGTTAAGATCTAAACTCACAGAATTATCAACAAAAATCAGTTCTGGGCAAGGTAGCCTTGAAAGCTTAAAGCGCATAAGAGAAAACAACATAGCCCAACAGGAAAATATAAGAAACGAGATACGGGAAAACCGGTTAAAAATCCGAGCTTTTCGCAGTGAATATGAAAAAATCAAAAACCAAACAACACAAAAAGAGTTGGACCATGACGCGCTGGCAAAAGAAACCACGCAGCTTTGGGAAGGACTCGGCGATAACAACCAGCAAATACGAGCAATGGAAGCCGAAATCGAAAACCACGTTAAACGACTCGCATATTTACACTCAGAATATACAAAAGACAAAGCAGCACTTCGACTCTGCAATGGAAGAATCAAAAACTTAAGCGTACGAAAAGAAAAATTCCAGACAAGCCTAGTCGAAATCGAAAAGTCACTGTCTGAGCTAGAGCAGGTTCAAAAGGACCAGAAAAATCAACTTAAAAATCTTGAACACACAATCGAACGCAAAAAAGCCCAAAAAGAAACAGTTGAAAAAGAAATCACAGAAGCGGAAAGAATAGCCAGTTCAGCTAAAGAAGCCGTAATAGAATTCGCCACTCAAAGAGACCTTGCCGCAACCATAGCTACTGGAGAAAAAGCCCTGAGAAGCATAGAGGAAATGGGTAATGTCGGCGCAATAAGTGGAATCTACGGTAGATTACGCAATTTAATAAAAATCGACAAAAACTACAAGAAAGCCATAGAAGCAGCCGCAACCGGATGGCTTGACGCTTTAGTTGTAGCGGACATCGACTCAGCCTTCATGTGCACTGAAACGCTTAGGCGCATGAAACTGGGCAGAGTCAAAATTATTCCACTGCAGGGAGCAATCAACCTTAAAAATAAGGAAACACCCAGCCGAGACGGAGTAGCAGGCGCCCTCTCAAACTTCATGAGGTATGAAAGTGCTTATGAGCTGGCGGTGAACTATGTTTTCGGAGACACAATAGTAGTCTCAAACGATAAAACAGCTTTTGCACTTTCAAACGAAGGCTACCGCGCGGTCACAGTTAATGGTGACTTGTATGAGCCTGGCGCTTTTGAAAGCGGCTATTACCGTGCGCCAATAGATTTCTCAACAATTATTCCAAGCGAAGGTGCACTAAACAGTTTAGACGAAGCAGTGAAAGCCCTCCAGCAACACCTTACTCAAAGAGGAACTGACATTTCAGGTATAGAAGAAGAAATTGAGCGAACCAAAATTGAGATCACACGGCTTTCAGAATCCATTGCCACTTTAGACAGGGAAATAGTGAGAATTAAACGAAGCGTTAAAAGAACACAATTCAACATTCGGCATACAGAAAAATACGGCGGCAAACTTGAACGCGAAGCTGCATCTTACAAAGGCCGCATGAGCATGTACATGAATGAGAGAAACTCTATCCAGAAAGCGCTCCAAAAACTACACACGGACATAGCCACTTTAAGATTAAAAACTGACATGGCACACATCCAAGAACTTGAGGTTCAACGGGAAAAACTTGCGGAAGAAATGAACACGCTCCGCCAAAACTCAGGCTCCACGCAAACGGAAATTTCAACCTACCAATCACAATTCGACAAAGTACTGAGAAATGGATACAAAAATATTAAGATACAGATTTCTAAGGTTGAGCAACAGCAAAGAAAACTCGACAAAGAGGTTGCTGAGGCACTTCAGGAGCGCGAATCAATCAAGAAAGAACTAGATGAGCAAGATAAAAGCCGTGTTGAACTCTCAAAGGCGGTTTTTTCTGCCCGTGAAGAATCCAAAAAGTTCACTTTCCAGATAGATGCTATTGACGCTGAGTTACGGTTGCTTGATTCAGAGTATGAGCAGGCAGAAGCGCTTCTGAACCAGCTTCAGCTTAGCATGGAAACTATTCAACTGCGTCTTCAGCAGCTTCAAGGTCAACTTCGCCAGCTTGGCTATGAACAGCCTTTAGAAGCCAATCAGAAGCAGGTTGAGGAAGCAGAAACAATCATCCGCATGATGCAGTTTGAACTGGAGAGAATAGGCGCCATAAACCAGCTTGCACTTTCACATTACTCAGAGCAAAACTCAAGGTACAGAGAATTATCCGTACGCTTAAACGAGTTGGAAAGAGAAAAACAAGCCATCGTACAGTTTATGGATGAAATTGAAGCTAAAAAACGCAAGGTTTTCATGACCGCTTTTGAAAAAATCAACACCAGCCTGAAGGTTTACTTTTCCAAACTCACCGGCGGGGGAGAAGCCACGTTAAAACTTGAAAACCCTGATGACCCCTTCGCTGGCGGCATAGACATGGTTGTGCAGTTCCCAAATAAGCCATCAATTATTGTAAGTGGGGCAAGCGGTGGTGAACGCTCCGTTTCAGCAGTCAGCTTCATATTCTCGCTAAAAGAGTTTACGCCTGCGTCATTCTACATTCTCGACGAGGTTGACGCACACTTAGACGCCTTCCACACCGCAAAACTTGCAGAAGTACTGCTTGAAGAAGCTGGAAAAATCCAGTTCATAGTCATCACCTTGAAGCCTGAAATGGTTACCAAAGCACAGAAAGTCTACGGAGTTTACGAACTCAACGGAGTTTCCAACGTTGTGACTGCAAAATTCCCAGCGGAGGCACCAAGCTAAATGTCGACAACACCAATCAGAAAGCCATTTTACCTGAGACCTCCGTGGAATATTCTGTTCGAAATTAGCAAACTTGAGAAGCTTACTCCATGGAATGTTAACATAGCTTACCTGTTACAGTCGTTTCTTACTGAAATGGAGAGAACCGACAAGGTTGATTTCCGAGCTTCAGGCGTCGCGTTGGATTCTTCAGCTTTGATTTACTTGATGAAATCTAAACTGTTGCTTACTTTGCAAGAGCCGCCTGCCCCGCCTAAGGGTCCGCAGGATTATGTTCCACCGCCTTTGTTTTTGCCGTTGAGACATGAGTTAACTTCTACGACAATTCAGCATTTGCTTGAAGTCTTAGACGATGTGTTGAAGGGTGAAAAAATGCTTCATCTTAACCATGCAATTGAGCAGCATCCTGTTCTTCCAGCGATTTCAGATTTGATGCCGCAGTTTGACAAGTTTATTGCTGAACTTAAGTTGCAGATTGATAAGTTGTACGCTATTTTATGCGAAAAAGTGAAGGGTGCAGGAATAATCGATTTTTCAACCCTGTCGAAAGATGCAACTAGAATCGAAGCACTAAGAATGTTTATTTACCTCTTGTTTTTAGCGCAGGATGGCTTAGTGAGTTTATGGCAGAACGAAGAAACAGAAGAATTATACATTGCCGTGGGGAAACTGAACGTTGGAAAAGCCGAAAAATCAAGCAGTTGATTCAAACCAAGACGCTGAGCAAGCTCAGGATGCCGAACGGAAAGCTCATTACTTGGCACTGTTAGAGGCTGCGCTGTACGTGGCTGGTCGCCCATTAGACCTCAACGAGCTATGCCAAGTTATAGGCAGCCGCTCGAAGAAGAAAGTGCAGAAGTACGCTGACACGCTCATGCAAGAATACGCTTCTAGGAACACGGCGCTTGAAATCTTAGCGTTAAAAGACGAACGTTACGTTTTACAGGTAAAAGCAGAATTCACGCCCTTAATTAAAAAACTTGTGAACAGACCTCTGCTGTCTTCTGGACCGTTAAAAACGCTATCTTACATTGCTTACCGGCAGCCTGTTTCTCAGAAAAGAGTAATTGATGTCAGGGGACAACACGCGTATGGTCATGTGAAGTTGCTGAAGGATATGGGGCTAATTACTGCTGAAAGAAGCGGGCGTACGATGGCTTTAAAGACTACTGATTATTTTGCGGATTATTTCGGATTAACACATGATATAAGCCTAATGAAGAAAGAGTTAAAACGCATTTTCGGCGAAGCATTAAAGGACGATGAACAAACTTAAAACGGATACGTTTATATGGAAATTAACAGTTTTAGTGACTACTCGAATTAGATATCGAAAAAGGGAAATGTAGAATATGTCTTGGCATAGCAGTTTACGCAAAAGAAAACTCACAGGCGGCAGAAAAAGAGCTTACCGATCAAAGAAAAAATACGAGCAAGGCGGATACCCAGCTGAAACAATACTCGGTGAACCCAAAAGGAAAACTTCCAGAGGCTTAGGCGGCAACACAAAAGTCAGAGCCTTAAGCGACAAGTACGCTTCAGTAACCGACCCTAAAACAGGCAAAACACAAAAAACCGAAATCACCCGCGTGGTCAGAAACGCTGCTAACGTTGACTACAACCGAAGAGGCGTAATAACTAAAGGCGCAGAAATAGAAACCGCACTGGGACTTGCAAAAGTTACTAGTCGCCCAGGCAACGACGGCATAATCAACGCTGTTCTCATAGGCAAAGAGAAAAGCTAAATTTTACTGCGGTTTTGCAGGCACACTTTTAATCTTCACTAACTGTTTTGCAATTTTCTGTATTAATTTTTCTTTTGCTTCTTTCTTTTCAACAAGTAACATTCCAGTTTTAGCCCAGGGCATTTTGGGGAAATGAGCTTCAAGGTTAACTTCGTTCTTTAAGCCCAATCGGTCAGCTGCTTCTTTGACTTCTAGGATTTTTGGGGATTGCACAGCTAAATTTTTTGGGACTCGGCGTCCTTCTTTTCTGGTTTTAGAGGAGTCGAAGTAGATTGGCCAAATTATTGCTTTATCGAGTTTTCTCATGTTGATTCACCATACTCTTATTTGTGAGCATAATAAGCGACTAATTTCTCGTCAGCTTCGTTTATGCGGACGAAGCCGAAGCGTTCAAACTGTATTATAGCGTCTGGCTTTAACTTTTTGCAGGCACTCTCCGCAAACCCTTCAGTTACCGAGGCATCTGGCATTATTACGTGGCATGGAAACTCTGAGCCTTTCGGTATCCACTGGATAAGCTGGGCTTTAATTTTTCTAACGTCTTCGTAGGATTCGCTTGCGAATGTTGCGGTTACTGAATTGCCTGTTTTGTTTTCGATTTTGACGTTAAAGAGCTCCATGAGCCTAATTACTTTGCCATTTTCCATGGCTTCTGCATCCTTTTTTGCAACCCAGAAGACCGCGGCTTTGTCGTTTCCTTCAGGCGTTACAATATATTCTCTAAATCCGCGCTCAGGATTCTCCGGATGCAAAGGAAGCTTGGCGTGGAAAGTTTTTGGCACTTGCAAAACTTTTAGTTCTACAGGCTCTGGCACGAAGAAGTACCTGTTGCTTGTGGCGTCGAGGATTTTGCGGTTGTAAGCGTACAGGTTTTCCCAGCTCAAGGTCACGTCATTTGATTTTGTTCCTACATCGATTATCATTTTCTTGATAGCTTCTGGGGTGATTCCTCGTCTCCGTAAAGCTGCAAAAGTGCCTAAGCGTGGGTCGTCAAAGCCTGCGTAGATGCCTTCCCTTATTCCCTGAACAATTTTTGACTTGCTCAAGAAAGCGCCTGTAATTTTTAGTCTGCCGTAATGTATGGCTTCGGGGTATTTCCAGCCTAAATGCTCATACATGTACTTCTGGCGAACCATGTTCGTGTAGTGCTCTTTGCCGCGTATGATGTGCGTCATGCCCATCAGATGGTCGTCTAAGCCAGCCGCTAAATTGTAGAGGGGCCAAACGATGTATTTGCTTCCAACCCGCGGATGCGGATACTTCTTAGTATCAATAATCCGTAGGGCTGGCCAGTCTCTGACCGCAGGGTTCGGATGCTCCAAATCAGTTTTCACACGAACCACTGCTTGCCCTTCCGTGTAACCGCCGTTTAGCATGCGTTTCCAGCATTCCAAGTTCTCGGCTGCTGGCAAGATTCGGCAAGGGCAGGGTTCTTTAGCTAAAGTTTTTTTCCTAAACTCTTCAGATGGGCACTCGCAAACATACGCGTTGCCATCCCGTATCAGCCGCTCCGTGTACTCATAGTAAATGGGCAACCTGTCGCTTTGGATATATTCCTCGTCAACTTTGCAGCCGAGCCACTTCAAATCCTGCCTGATGCTATCATAAAATATTAGGGACGGCCTTTTTATTTTTGGATCTGTGTCTTCAAAGCGGAGAATGAATTTGCCGTTGTACATGCGGGCGTACTCGTGGCTTAGTATGATGGCTCTTGCTGAACCCAAATGAAGAACGCAGTCAGGGTTCGGAGAAAATCGTGTGACTATTTGAGGATACTTATCCGCGTTAGGCAATGGCGGGAGACGTTTTTCTTCTGCTTTCTCTTTCTTCTGGGTTTCAGGCCAATTTTTCTCAACAATTGCTTTCTGCTCTGCAAGGGAAAGGCTGTTAACTTCATTTACGACTTGGTTGATTAGGCTTGAGAGCTCTTTTACTTTTGTTCGCAGGTCCGCTCTTTCACCAAGAATTTTGCCTACTATAGCGCCTGCTTGTGCCTTGCCGTCGTGCGAAACCGCGTTTAACAAGACGGCTTTTCGAATAAGCTCTCTAAGTTCAGTGTCATTTTCAAGTGCCAATATTTTTACGCTCACTGAAATGTTACTTGTTTCGCTTAATCAAGAATTCAGCGAACGCTTTTAATTTTTCCTTAGCCTCAGGCGTCGGCAAAAGCTTTTCAGCTTCACTCCAACTTTCCTCAACAATCCGCGATGCTGTACGCTTCACATGTTCTATGGCATTGTATTTCTGCATCAAGGATATTGCTTCGTCCCGTAAGGCTTGGTCGGAAGTGTGCATGTTGAGAATTTCAATAAGCCGCTTCTTGTTAGCGCTATTCGCTTTTTTCAGCGTGTAAATAACCATTAATGTTCTTTTGCCCTCAGTAATATCCTGTCCAACGCCGCCTTTCTTTTTGGCAAACTCTACACCAGTTAAATCCAAAATATCGTCCTGCATTTGGAACGCGACGCCTATGCTTTCGGCGAACCGTCCCAGCTTTTCAACTAATGGCTTGTTGGCGCCTGCTAGCACCGCCGCCATTTTTGCTGCCATGCGTGCCAGAGTACCCGTTTTGTAGGCGCACATCTGCAAGTAATCCTCTTCGCCTAATTCATCCGCGTTAGCTATGCCCCTGTGCCAAGCGATGTCCATGGCTTGCCCCATGCTAAGGTTAATCATTTCTTGGACGTAAACCTCGTAAACGTCTCGTTGCATTTCAGGGGTAAGTTTTGCTTTTTGCTCCATTAACGACAGAAGTGGCAGGTAATACATGGCGTTTCCAGCGTTAACAGCGATGTCCGTTTTGAAAATTTTGTATGTGCACGGTTTGCCTCGCCGCAATTCCGAGGAATCTTCAATATCGTCAATAACCAGCGTGCCGTTATGGATAACTTCGGGGATAATGGAGAAATCTAAACAGTAATCCGACGTTTTGCCTAATGCTTCGCAGATCAATAGGAAGAGGGCTGGACGCCACCTTTTTCCGCCCCTATCCAGCATGTCCCAGATGGGCTCTGCAATGACTTTGTTTAGGGGTTCCAAGTTGTAACTGTATATTGGCGGATTAACCTTGAAGAGAACCGAGGTTTTGCTGAATTTTCGCGGAATATACTTTTCAATAGCCTTGTCGATTAAGGGTGCTTTTTCTTCAAGAAACTTTTCAATATCCAAACGTTAACGTGCTCCTCTCTGCGCATACTTCTTTATGTTGAAGCCTCTCATGTTTAGCCACTCTGCAGTTTTTCCACTTATGACTACGGGCACTTTAGCTAAAGATTCTAGGTTTTTGGCGCCCACGAGAAACATAACATTGCGTAATTCGTCGATTAAACAAGAAAGTAATTCCTCAGTTTCCTTTGTCCCTTTAACTGCAGTTTCAAGCATAGGCTGAGAGATGCTGGCTAAGCTTGCGTTTAACGCTAAAGACTTAGCTATATCTAAGCCACTTCGTACTCCGCCAGAAGCAACCACTGGAATCTTCACGGTCTGCACCGTTTCAATCAGGCTTACCGCTGTAGGGATGCCCCAATCCCAAAAAATTTCACCCATATTATTTTGGTTTATTGAACGGTAATATTCAACAGCTGCAAAACTTGTTCCGCCTAAACCGCCGACATCTATGGCTTTTACGCCTGCAGCCTCAAGCGCCTTCGCATCTTCCGCTGAAATGCCGCAACCTGTCTCCTTAACAATCACAGGCTTGTCAAGTTCACCTGCGATTTCACTGATTTTCGTTAATACGCCTTTGAAGTTTGTTTGTCCTTCAGGCTGAACCGCTTCCTGCATCGCGTTTAAATGAATAGCTACTGCGTCTGCATCTATCATTTCTATGGCTTTCTTGACTTCTTTTAAGCCGTATCCGTGGACGAGTTGTACTCCGCCGATGTTGGCGATTAAGAAGGCAGAAGGCGCTTTTTTGCGTGCTACCGCATAGGTTTTTTCGAGTTTTCGGTCTTCGATGGCTGCTCTTTGGCTTCCCACACCCATGCCCAAACCAAGTTTTTCCACGGCTTCTGCAATTGAAGCGTTTATCTTGGTTGCTTCTTCTGTTCCGCCTGTCATAGCGCCAACAATTAATGGTGCAGAGAATTTTTTACCCAAGAAAGATGCGGATAAACTTATTTTTTGCCTGTCAACTTCTGGCAGGGCTCGGTGAATCAGTTGGATGTCTTCGAAGCCTGCAGTGGCTTTTCTTGCTTGGGCTTTTTGTTCTAAGCAAATTCTTATGTGTTCTGCTTTGCGTTTTTCGGTTTTTTCAGCCATCTTACGCCTTCTCGATTTCAGTGCCTAACACACTTTGGTCTGTTAGTGCTCTGTAAATAGATAACGCTTTCGTGGCACCTGTAATAGTTACTGGGATTCCCTGCTCTATAGCGGGGATAAGCTCAGCGATTTTGCCCGCCATGCCGCCTGTAACATCTGCGCCTGCAGCCTTGCCAAGTTTAGGCTGAATCTGCTTTAACTCTGCCAGCGTTAAATGCTTGTATGGCTTCGCGTTGGGGTTAGTTTTCGGGTCAGCATCAAACAAGCCGTCTGTATCAACGCCTAACACGATTTTTGAAGCCTTATACTTGATTGCTAAGTAAGCAACCAATTGGTCGCCTGAAAGGATTGTGAAGCCTAATTTGTCGTCTAAAACTGCGTCTCCATACAGAACAGGCGTAAACACCATTTTCGCCATTGCTTTGAGGACGGTTTCGTCAAAAAATTTAACCTTGCCATTCTCAGTTATGATGCAGGATGAAGGCGCGATGCTTACGGCTGGAACTTCATGCCAAATAAGCGCGTCCATAACTAAACCATTCAACACAGTCATAACATGGTGAGTTTCGGCGAATCCGAGTTTTTGAGTTGGGTCTTCTCTGTAGCCGTCTTTTATGCCGTACTTCGCCGCGGTCGGGTGGCCAAAGCTTCCGCCGCCATGCACAATTATCAAGTTATCAAGATCCGCCCGCTTGATTTCCTCTGCTAAGCGGTTTATCACTTCTGTTTTCGCGGCCAATTCTCCTGTTTTGTCGGTGATGGCTGAGCCGCCGATTTTTAGGATTACTGGTTTCGCCTCGTTCAAGTTCCTAGCACCTTCACCTCTGAATATTATGGCACTTATTGAAAAGCATTACCGAGAACAACACAAAAGCCAAGTTCTGGGTAGGGAAAAATGGGAAACTAATTAAAATTTAATCCTCTCTCTCAAACTTACTGCATCACACACTTTCACTGCATCACTCAGTCACTGTCACTCCATCACTCAAATTCTCACTGTCACTCCTACCTACCCTACCTCCCTCTCTCTAGGCAGGCAAGCATGCATCTAGGCGAGCAAACATGCGGGCGGGCAGGAGAGCACACACAGACGAAAAACACGCTACAGTGAGCTGTTGCACTATTTTTTTTAGGCTTGTTGCAACAGGAAAAAAGGGGTGGAATAGAGATAGGAGGTTTACTTAAACCACAATATCACAATAAAAAGCACGTGCCCTTTTCTTAATTTTGATTTCAAAAAGGTTCTTATTTGAAGATCACTGGTTAGCGCGCTCTCAGAATGTTGATATATATTGTTGTTGGGTTGGCCATCTGTCGGGGATTTTCCTTGCGCTAGCTTCAATTTTTGTTATGCCGCAGGTCCTTGCGATTTGGTCTTGTATGGCGAATGACTGTGAAGTGTCTCTGATCATTGCCGACAATTGCAGATCATAATCACCGCTAGTTTTTGTAATTATAATTACATCGGGTATTTCCGTAAGTGACTCAACTACTGTATCTGGCAAGACGCCGGGGGTGGTAAAAGCTATGTTGAAATCTAATATCGAGGTGTATCCAATTTTATTTGGGTTTATTTGTATTGAAACCTTTATTGTGCCCTTTTCTCTAAGCTTGTGATACCTATTTACGACTGTGTCAGTTGATAATTCTAGTTCTTTTGCAATTTTAGTAAACGAGGCGCGTCCGTTCAACGTAAGTTTTGCTACGATTTGCTTGTCAAGCTCATCAATTATAATTTCGTCGTCCGGTGTTCGGATCGGTTTGTTTGATTTACGTTGATTGCTTTCGTTGGTGTCTTGTAGAGTGCCAGTGAGGTTTAAGTTTTCAGGAATGTTTCTAACGCCAGTCCAAATGTAAGTTTTTAAACCCATAGTGGGCAGCTTTCTCTTAATTAGTTGCTTCACATAATCAAATTTATTGAGATCCCTTAAAGTTGCAACTGCTCTAACATTGTAAACACTGTTATACTGTCGGTAAGCACGCACCTCAGTTATTTTCCCTATAAATTCCATAACCTGCTCAATTTGCTGAGCCTCAACACTGATAAGCATAGTTGCAAGCGCATCATAGCCGAAATGACCAAAATTCATCTGAACTGTTGCTCCATTAATTATGCCTTTTTTTTCCATCGCCCTGTAGCGTTTCCAAACTTTGTTTTCCGACACTCCACATTCTTTTGCTATTTTTTCATAACCTGTCCGCCCATCTTCTAGTAGATTTTTAAGTATTTTTGAGTCAAGCTCATTGATTTTAGGCACGCCAATTTCCCTTTTGTAAAGCTTGTGCGAATTTTTGAGATTTAAAATTTCTTGTTTTCTCGAAATATTTTAGGTAAAAATGCAAATTTATTTAATTTTTGGCTAATTTGACGACCAAATAGCTTTGTTTAAAAAGTCGATATGTATTGGCGCGGGCTTGGCCATTTGTCCAGTACTCTCACTATTTCTATGTCCGTTTTCAATATTCCTCGAATTTTTCCAAGCTCATCTTGAATTGAAAGCAATTGATCTATATCCTGTACCATTGCCCATATTTGCAAGTCGTAGTCTCCTGTTGTTTTCATGATGCTTATGATGTCAGGTATCTTCCTGATTTTCTCAATAATTAAGAATGAATTTTCGTGCGAGGTGATAGTGAAAAAAAGGCATAAAGCTTGATATCCAATTTTAAGAGGGTTAATTTGAGTTGTGACTTTTAGTACACCGTTTTTCTTTAGTTTTTCGTATCTCCTTTTAGCAGTATCAGATGAGATTCCTATCTCTCTACCAAGTGTCTCCATGGATACCCTTCCGTTCTCAGCGAGTTTATCCGTTATTTTTTGATCAATTTGATCAATATGTATGGTTTGAGGGTTGCTTTTTTTCTGAGTCTTCGTCTGATAATTGATTGTTTCCCCAACATTTTTCCTGTTTTCAGGAATTATTGACAAGTTCTCGTTCATTTCTTTTACATCTGTCCAGATTGCAGTTCTCATTTCGAAGACTGAAAAATGACTTTTGATGGCATCCTTGATTTCGTTCAATTGTTCAAGCGTCTTAAGAGTAGCAACAACATCTATGTTTCCTTTGATCCCCCTGCTGTAGAAGGAATAAACTCCTGGCATTTTTTGCAGGTATTCGATAAGTTGATTTTCTTGCTGTGAGTCAACATTGATTAAGATATGTGCTACTGCTTTGTAACCGAAACTCTTATAATTAATGTGTATTGTCGCTCCTACAATTATGCCAGCTTGTTCCATTAGGTTAATATTTTTCTTGACAATTTCTTTTGTTGTGCCTATTTTTTTCGCAATTTCAGTGTCACTTTTGCGTCCGTCGGCTATTAACTCTTTGAGAATTTTTGCCTGAACTGCACTAACTTGGTCGGTTAAGACTGGTATCCCTCGTTAGGGTTCATGGTACTTTTTATTGTATTTAAATTCATCGCACATTTGACATTATCGGTTTTATTTCCAGTTCTGCTGTTGGCAGATTTTGTGTTGCGATTTAAACTTATACTATTGCCTTTTGTTGTAAAAAATGGCAATTTTATTCGATATTTTTGTTAGTAATCTAAAGTTTTAAATACAAAATAACGGGCAAGAGTTTACTCACAGAAAAAGGAGAAAAAAACTAATGCGAGTTTCTAAAAACAAAAAAGGAGCTATTGCTATTGCTATATTCCTAATGTTTTCGATGGCAGCTTCAATGATGCTAGTGCCAACTGCTAGTGCACATACACCTCCATGGAATGTCCCAACGTACGCCTACATTAATGCTTCACCTAATCCAGTCGGTACCGGTCAATCAGTGGAAGTTATCATGTGGCTTAACCTGGTAATTGATGGAGCAGTAATACCCAACGATGTTCGTTTCCATAACTATCAGCTTACCATTACTGCACCTGACGGTACAAAAACAACACAGACTTGGGCCGTAGTTGCAGACTCAACGTCAGCACAGGACTATTACTTCACTCCTACCCAAACCGGCACATACAATCTCACCTTCAATTTCCCAGGACAAGTATACACGTACACGGAGCCCGTCTTTAGCTTCATAACTTTCACTTATGGGACAAGTACGTACTTTAACGATACTTATGAGACCAGCTCTGCGTCAACAACACTCACTGTTCAGCAAACACCAATATCCGCATATCCAACTACTCCGCTTCCAACTGCTTACTGGACACGCCCAATATACGGTTATAACTCTAACTGGTACACGATTTCGTCAAACTGGCTAGGTTCAGGTGCACCAGGATATTATGGGTTCGCTAATACATTCAACTTGGGAGGCAACGGTGAACAATTAGCCGGAGCAGGAGACCTAGTAGGCTCTCTTACCGGCCACGTTATGTGGACCAAGCCCCTGGATATGGGCGGCATTGTCGGAGGAAACCAAACTGCAATCGCGGGAGACTCATACTTCGAGGGTTCCGCGTACAATCAAAGATACACCAATCCGATAATTGTTAACGGATTTTTGTACTACACTGAACCTATATCGTTCTCAGGTGTCCCAGGTTCCCTTGGTGGTGGCGCTTACGGTCCAACCGACTGCGTCAACCTGCAAACAGGGCAGGTTGTTTGGTCTCGCAGCGACGTACCTGCGCTGTCATTCGCCTACATTTATGACGTTCAAGACGGTAACCAACACGGAGTTTACCCACCAATACTCTTCACGTCATCTTGGCGGGCTTTTGATGCATACACAGGAGACCCAATGTTCAACGTTACTAATGTTCCCTCAGGCACAACAATACTCGGTCCAAACGGTGAACAACTAATACTGTCCCTGGTAAACTTGGGACCCACAGATATGTTCGGTAACCCGACAGGACCCGCAAACTGGTATCTGCAAGAGTGGAACTCATCCCGACTGTGGACTGGTCAATACAATGGTGAATCAACATCGCCACTTGAAGTTCCGCCGATAACTGACGGAGCCGATTCACGCATGTTGGACTACAACGTTTCCGTGCCATACTTGAACACTGCGGGCGCTACTACTGAAGTCGGAGCAATCAATAATGATCGGCTGCTTTGTTACAGCGGTAATCTACCTTCAATTGGCGCCGTGTTCATGGGTTCAGCAAGCTGGACTCCCTACACGTACTTCGCAATCAACATTAACCAAAATGGCGGTTCACTCGGTTCGATACTATGGCATGAGACCCTTAACCCACCATCAGGAAATATCACTGTCCTAGAAGCAGGGATTGACCCAGTAAACCGTGTCTTCGTCGAAGACTACAGAGAGACACAGCAATATGTAGGCTACAGCTTAGATACTGGCGCGAAACTTTGGGGTCCAACTGCTGGTCAGACATACCTTGATTACTATGGCAGCCCTGCATCCGGCAGCTTAGCAAATGCGTTTGCTTATGGTAAAATGTACAGTAGCGCATACGCGGGCATAGTCTATTGCTACGATACAAAGACTGGAAATATTCTTTGGACATACGGTAATGGCGGTGAAGGCAACAGCACAAATTCTGGCCTTGAAACACCTTTCAGCCACTATCCAACCTTCGTTAACGCCATCGGCAGCGGAATAGTCTACACCGTCACAACAGAGCACACTCCTGAAAGTCCACTTTTCAAGGGTGGATTGGCACGCGCTATTAACGCTACGACTGGAGCAGAAATCTGGACCATTTCAGAGTATACTGGTGAATTCGAGGTCTTTAGTTACGCTATGGCAGACGGCTATAATACATGGTTCAATGGCTATGATAATCAAATCTACGTTGTTGGCAGAGGACCAAGTGCTACTACAGTTCAGGCGCCACTTACTTCTGTCGATGTAGGGACAACAGTGGTGATACAGGGTACAGTGACTGATATTTCTACTGGCACTAAGCAAACTGAGCAGGCTGCTGACTTTCCAAATGGAGTTCCAGTTGCATCTGATGCAAGCATGAAAGATTGGATGGGATACGTTTACCAGCAGCAACCATGCCCGACTAATTTCACAGGCGTTCCAGTGACAATTAGTGTCTTGGACTCTAACAACAACTTCAGAAGCATAGGCACTGCAAAAACTGATGCAAGCGGCTCTTTCAGCCTTGCATGGGCACCTGACATTCCAGGGAACTTCACAGTTTACGCTAATTTCGCTGGCACCCACGGTTACTGGCCATCATACGGTGAAACACACATCTACGCTAGCACCGCGCCAACGGCCGCACCAACATCTTCACCCGTAAGTCTAGCAACCACCCAAACGTACGTCATCGGCATAGGAATCGCAATAATAGTGGTAATAATCATAATCGGCGCTTTGATTATGCTGATGCTCAGGAAGCGACCATAAAAATGCCAAACAAAAACAACACTTCCCCCTTTTTTAGTCTTAAAAAGCAATGGAGAAGAGAGTGGGGCTGAGAAGGCTCTGGTTAAATTAACGAAAAGCAATAGCCTTTAGCAAGCTTTGCGTTTCTTTTCTTCCTTTAAAGAATGTTCCAGAGCCTCAGCAAACCTATATGAAATTTTTGTAATACTAGGTTTTAGTAAACGCGCATGCTTTTGTAGGGTACAACGCTCTCGAAAAAATTAAAACTTTGTGCGCACTTTTGTAAAAGTTTTCAACTGGTCTATCAGTTCAAGGACAAAGTCAGCGGTTGGCACATACAGATATTGATATTGAAAGACTTCGGCTACTAAAGCCAAGAGGCAAATATGCACTTTTGCGCGCTAAAGCTGCAAAAATTTGGGAAAAATGCCTGCTTATCTTATTGTGATGGTATCGTTTTCTATGTAAACTTTGTTGCCTGTTTTGATTTTTGAGATGTCAATTTTGTCAACGCATGGGATTTCGCTGATTATGACGCCGACTGCTACCACGGTTTCGCATTCCCTGTTAACTATCGCCGCAGGCGCGGTGCCGTTCTTCTTCATCCGATACAGCGTGTAAGAGCCTACGGTTGAGCCTTTGCCAGTTGGGAACACGAGGATTTTGCCCCTCACGCTTTGTCCCTGCAATTCATGTCCTTTTTCGATGACAACGCCCGTGTTCGGGTCTACGCCGCCGTAGAATGAAATGGGCTGGCTAGTTACGAGCGCCTCTCCCTGCGCTTTGCCTTTATAGATTAATCTGCCTTTTAACTGCTCCATTTTCCAGTCACCGCCGCCTCGATGCATTCTTCGAGGCTTCCCATCTTTGTTTTCATGCCGTTTTGACGTGAGTAGAAGCAGCCTTTCGCCGAGGTTGTTGCCAACGACTTAAACCTGCCCTTCAACGGCGCAACTGCCATGCATGTGTCGCAGGCGAATTTGCCGCCAGCCGCTTCGATGATTTCGGTGTAGCCGCGTTTGTCGGCTAGTTGTTTGGCTGTTCTTGAAGTGGCAACCCAAAACTCCGTGCCCTCGGCTACTTTCTTGCCTTCAAGCAACTCGGCTACTTTGGCGATTTCGTTAATTGAACAATGCGGACAACCAACGCATACCAACTCAATAGCGCTTACTTCATCGTTGATGTTGTCGTAAGCGTTTTTGATGTCACCTTGTTCGATTGTAACTGTCTCTTTCGGTTGAGGCTGCTGCTCTGCCGCAGGCGTTATGCCTTTCATGTAAAAAAGCGGTTTCGCGCCATAAGTCACAACGGAAGCGCAGAACGATTTGAGCTCATCTAAGTCAGCCGTTTTTATGCCTGTTATGTAGGGAATTTTGTTTTCAGCCTTCTTGCCAATCGCATAGCCCAGTGCGCCCCAGTCGGAAAGCTTAGTTAATTCAGCGTTTACTTGCACGTGAACCTCGGGCACTCTGTTCTCATCCAAATGCAATCCGTAACATGGTGTTTTGCCCACAAAGGCTGCTGCTAACGCGGATGGTCCGCCTTCACGGTTTGTTTTTGCGCCAAGCACTGAGTTTGCGAAAGTGACCGCTGAGCTTTCTGACCACGCGATGTGTTCGCCATAAAGCGGCAAATTACCTATCAAGTAGGGTGTGCATGTGCAACTGACAAGTATGCCCATACGTTTGAAAGCGTCTATTACGAGGTTTTGTTTTTCAGCGAATTCTGGGCTGATGCCTAGTTGCTGCCAGTTTTCCAAGTCCATTCCTGCAGGGTTCAGGGTGGTGAGGACTCGGACTTTGCCGTCTTTTGCCAACTCGTTTAGGAATTCTAAGCCTGCGTCGCCGAGGTTGTGATATGATACGCCTGCCACTTGGACGCTGCCCACTTTGATTAGGCTTTTTGCGTCGTAAATGTCGCCGAGGGCGACGAGTATTTCCATGCTTTTGCGTACAGCATAGCCTTCAGCACCTTCGAGCATTCGTTGCTCTTTCTCTGTCAGAAACATGCTAATCACAAGAACTTGTTCAGCTCAACTTTTCGATATTGTTCTTTCGTGAAGCTTTTATCTGTTTTTCCAAAGGGGATTGTAGCGTCTAACCCCATCTTGCAAGTTGTTGCCTTTTTGCCTTCAGTCAAATCTCCTGATGGGTCCAAAGACGACCCAGGCTGGTTTGGCAAGATTACGACATTTTTGTCTGCTTGGAATCTTGTAGCGATAGCCCATTCGACATCGTGAGGATTATAGATGTCTATGTCGTCGTCTACTATGACACAGTGCTTCAGCGACTTGTGTCCTTCAAACGCGGCGCTGATGGCTTTTTTTCCGTCATCTTGGTTTTTCTTCTTTATTTGCACAACGGCATGGAGCCAACTGCATCCGCCTGGTGTTATGTAAACGTCTTTGCATTCGCAGACTTTGTTCACTTCGTTGAAGATTGTAGGTTCTTTGGGCATCCCCATTAAGAATTGATGTTCCCTTCTTCCTGGAAGTAATGTTTGATAAATTGGCTTTTCTCGGTGAGTGACGCATTTAATTTCAATTATGGGTTGCTGTCTTATCCGGTCGATGGTTCCTGTTGTGTCCAGAAATGGTCCTTCAGTGGTTTTTTCCTTTGTTATTCTTCCTTCTAACACTATTTCGCAGTCTTTGGGCACTTCAAGGTCAACGGTCTTACACTTCACTAATGCTGTTTCCTCAAGTGCGTTAGCCATTCCCAACTCGTCAACACCCAAAGGCATAGTTGTGGCTGCGGATAGAAGAACAGCGGTTGAGTTACCTATGCAAATGGCAATGTCTAGTTCTCCGCCAGCCTTCTTGAGGGCTGTGTCTGTTCCCCTGTTCTCAACGATTCTGGCTACAAACCTGTTCTTGTCCACCAGCATTAGTCTGTGGAAGCACATGTTTTGAGTGCCGAATTCAGGGTCTTTTATAATGGAAACGGCTGATGCAATGTATTTCCCGCCATCCTTTTCCGTGTACCGCATTATAGGAAGCTTAGTTAAATCAACCTTGCCTTCCACTACTTCTTGGCACTCACCTTTTTTTATGACTTGCGACGGCACAGGATGCTCAATAGCAGCAGACAACTTTGGCAACAGCTGGTCTTTGCTTATGCCTAATGACTGGGCAATCAATTCTTTTGAAGACACAAGTCCTGCCACAACAGGATAACTTGACTCTTTTACTTTCTCAAAATAAACAGGTTTCTCGCCGAGAGCGCTTATTATGCCCGCCATCTCATACTCAGTTGAAACTGGCTTTGCTATTTTTGTTAATTCACCGTTTTTATCAAGTGTTCCAATGAAATTTCTAAACCCCATTTTGCTCCAACCTTAGTATTTTTCAACGCCTATCTTTGTACTCAACACTTCAAAGCCTAAGTATTTAATAGCGCTTAGAACTTTGCCCTGCAAATCCTTCCCAGGTGTCAACGCTACCATGCATCCGCCGCCGCCTCCACCCGTGAGTTTTGCACCAAAAGCTCCTTGCTTTCGGGCTAAATCAACTAGCATGTCGAGTTCTTTGCTGGATACGCCGATTTCTTGGAGCAGGCGGTGGTTTTCGTTCATGAGTTCGCCGACTTTTTTAAGGTCATAATTTTCTAGGGCTTTTCTTCCTGCGAACGCTACGTTTTCGGCTTGTTT
>Ga0208457_1001100_pt1 | contig 21114 bp, 17 predicted proteins | sample June2015DPH_10_1_FD_185513 | JGI IMG/M metagenome (GOLD analysis project Ga0208457, IMG submission 185513) | Peatland microbial communities from SPRUCE experiment site at the Marcell Experimental Forest, Minnesota, USA - June2015DPH_10_150... | ecosystem: Environmental > Terrestrial > Soil >... | reverse complement strand
GGACACGACCTACCGGGTGTTCGACTGGAACCGGCTCGGAACCGACGGCAAGCCGCGCGCCCTCCATGTCCAACCGGCCATGACGAGCATTGATTTTTGCGACTTCGAGCCCGGCCTCGTGAAAGTCCCTTGGCAGCGACGCGGTGGCGGTCGTGTGCGAAACCTGGTGGAAGACCCGCTGTTTTCCGTCCACGAATGGCAGTGGCCGGCGGGATACGGGGAACGGTTGGCCGCGCCGTCCCGCCCGCGGATCATCGGCGTGGCCACCGGGTGCCTGCGGCTGGACCATCTGGCTTCGGGCGTTGCAGTGGTCCTCAGCGCCGGCCAGTTCTGCCTGCTGCCGGCCAGCGTGGATGGCGTGAACCTGGAGGCGCAAGCCGCAACCCGTTGCCTCATCGCGGTGCCGGGCTTGGCGGACTGAATCGGCGACCGTCGCCGGGCTGTGGACCAAAGCGGGTTTTGACCGGATACGGCTGTTCTGGCAGATTAAGCCCATGACTTCGAGCGAGGCGATAGCGCTGTTGGAACAGTTTCGTCGCGGGAAGGCCAGCCGCGAACGGGTGTTGCAGGCCTTTCGGGCCGCTCCGTTCGAGGAGTTGGGTTTTGCCCACGTGGACACGCACCGCGGCCTGCGCCAGGGCTTCCCGGAAGTCATCTTTGGCGCGGGCAAGACGCCCGTTCAGGTGACCGGCATCGCCGGGCAACTGTGGAAACACGATGGCCGGGTGCTGGTGACGCGGGTCACGGAGGCGCATGTTCGGGCGCTCCGCCGCGCGTTTCCGCCGGCCGTGCATCACGCCGTCGCGCGCTGTGTGACGCTCGAAAAGGCTCCCCTGCCCAAGCGCCCCGGCCTGATCGCCGTGCTATGCGCGGGGACCAGCGACCTGCCGGTGGCAGAGGAGGCGGCGGTGACTGCGGATTTCATGGGCAACCGTGTCGAGCGCCTCTTCGACGTCGGGGTGGCCGGGCTGCATCGTCTGCTCGGGCGGCTGGACCTCATTCAGACCGCGCACGTGATCATCGCTGTCGCCGGCATGGAAGGGGCGCTGCCCAGCGTCGTCGCCGGCCTCGTGGCCCGGCCGGTGATCGCAGTGCCGACCAGCATCGGTTACGGGGCCAGCTTCGGCGGAGTGGCGGCGCTGCTGGGCATGCTGAACAGTTGCGGGAGCGGCGTGACCGTGGTGAACATTGACAACGGGTTCGGCGCCGGCTACGCGGCGAGCCAGATCAACGCCCTCGCCGGGGAATCGCTGACCCGCCAAACACACTGCCACCCCACGCCCGGGAAGAAACCCGGGACCCACTGATCGCAACGTTCACGCACTCTCATGCCCACACTTTATCTGGATCTTATCAGCGGCGTCAGCGGCGACATGTTTCTCGGCGCCCTGCTCGATCTGGGCGTCCGCCTGCCCGACATCGAGCGCGCGCTCGCCGGACTCAAGATTGGCGGCTACCACTTGCATGCCGGCTCCGACCAGCGCAACGGCATCACCGGCACGCGGTTCGAGGTCCACCTCGAATCCGACCATGAGCATGGTCGCCACGCGGCGGCGGCCAACGAAACCGTGGGCGAGCATGGCGCCAGTGACCACGCCGGTCATGGCCATGACCACCTTCGTGACCATGGCCATGCGCATCCGCATGAGCCCGCCGCGCACCACCACGAGCCCGCTCGCACGTTCGCCGCCATCCGGGAGTTGATCGGGGCGAGTTCGCTCTCGCCCTGGGTGAGGGAACGGGCGGTGCGCGTGTTCGAGCGGATTGCCGCGGCGGAGGGCAAAATCCACGGCCTGCCGCCCGCGGAGGTCCATTTTCACGAGGTCGGCGCGGTGGATTCGATCGTGGATATTGTCGGGGCATGCGTTGCACTCGAATGCCTCGGCTGCCCGCGGGTGCTGGCGTCGCCGGTGTGCGAGGGGACGGGTTGGGTGGAATGCGCGCACGGCCGTTTTCCCGTGCCGGCGCCGGCAACCCTCGAAATCCTGGGCGCGCGGGGTATCGCGGTCAGCCAGTGCGATGAGCCGCACGAATTGGTGACGCCCACCGGGGCGGCGTTGCTGGCGGAGTTCGTCGAAGAGTTCGCTCTCATGGCGGGGTTGCGGGCGCAGCGGATCGGCTATGGCATCGGCGCCCGCCGGATGCGCACGCGGCCGAATGTCCTGCGGGCCGTGCTGGGCGAGGTGGAGCCGCGAGCGGCAACGACCCACGACTGGGAAACGGACACGGTCGCCGTGCTGGAAACCAATCTCGACGACCTCAGCGCCGAACTGCTTGGTCCGTTCATCGAAGCGGCGCTGCAGGCCGGGGCGCTGGACGCGTTTTACACGCCGGTGCAGATGAAAAAAGGGCGGCCAGGCGTGCTGCTCAGCGTGCTGTGCCACGGCGCGGACGCCGACCGGTTGAGCGAACTCGTGTTGCGGGAGACGAGCGCGTTCGGTGTTCGCCAGACCACCGCCGAACGACGCAAGCTCCGCCGTGAGCTGTGCCCGGTGACGACGCCATTCGGCGAAGTCGCCGTCAAGCTCGGACGGCTGGATGGCCAGGTGGTTCAGGCGGCGCCGGAGTTCGAGGACTGCCGCCGGCTCGCGCTGGCCACCGGCGTGCCCGTGAAGACCGTTTATGCGGCGGCCATCGCCGCCTGGGAATTGGCCGCTTCGCCTGGTTTGGTGGGGCGAGGCTCTGACGAGCCGGCTCGACGTGGGCTTGCCGACGCGGCTCGCGGGGACGCTCGCCCCACCGGGAAGCCGAAGTAGGACGCTGCCACCGCGCGGAAGCAGTTGAGTCCCGCAGGCGCGCGGCGTATCTTCCTGCCATCCACCCGCCGGCTTGGTTCGGTTTCCGGCATCAATCCGAGGGTGGTCAAGGAAAACTATATGACAAACGATTCTTCGCGGGAACCGCTGGCCGCACCGTCCGGCGCGGGTGCCGAAGCGGTGCCGGCCCTCCGCTTCCAGACCATTCTTGTGCCCGTGGATTTTTCCGCCTTTTCCCTCAATTCGCTGGCGTGCGCGGTGGCCTTTGCGCGGCAGTTCGGCTCCCGGCTGCTCGTGCTGCACGTCGTGGAGATTCCGTATCTCGGCGGCGGCTACGGCGAGGTCGAACTGCCCCCGCTGCCGGACGATCTCGCGGCTGGTGCCGCGGAACGGCTCGGCCAGATCGTGCAGGCCAACGTGGGCGATCGCGCGCCGGCGACCGCCGCGATCCGTCTCGGCCAGCCCTGGTTTGAAATCACCGAGGCCGCGCGTGAGGGCGGCGCCGACCTCATCATCCTCGGCACGCACGGCTATACCGGCATGAAGCACATTCTGATGGGCAGCACCGCCGAGCGGGTGGTGCGCCACGCGCCCTGCCCGGTGCTCGTGATGCGTCAACGTGATCGCGAGTCCGCCGCGGTCTCCGCCCCGGTGCTGGCGGCCGGTCCTGTTTCCTGAGAGCGGCCGCCGGGCGGGCGGCTATATCCCGCGACTGCGGGTCCACCGCCGCGGCCACATCAGTTCATCCCGATGTGGCAACCGGTTCACGCGTGTCGGGCGGCCACCGACAATCCGACTGTGCCGGCGGCGGCGCGGACTTTTCCCCCGCCATCTGTTGAATCGTGGGACGCTTGGTCAAGCGGCAGTGCTGGCGGTTAAACCCTTCTCCAGCTTCAAGCCAGCACGGCCACGGCTCCCCCCGCGAGCAAAGCCAACGGCGATGGTTCCGGAATGCCAGGCATGTTAACTGCAGGCGTGGCAACCAGGCTCGATGCCGCAGTTCCGCCACCGCCGGTCGGGTTCCAGAAGCCAACGCCACCCACAAACTGGCCGGCAGCGACGGCGGACGCGATGCTGTCATAATTGCCTGTCCATGCCTTGATGACAATGAAGGCCGCGGAGCCTGGCGCGACGCCGGTAATGGCATAGACGCTGCCAATGGGGTTGGCAAAATGGCCCCCGCCCCCCGCTATCCCTTTGGCCGAACCATTGCTGATGAGCCACGTGCCAACCGGCTGCAAACTGTTCACATCGGCACGGGGATTCGCTTGAAGGCTGAAATTCAGATCCTGGTTCAACAATCCCCACCCAGAAGGCCAGGGCGCGTTGCGCGGATCGCAGAGGCAAACCAACGCCCGCTCTGGGCGTACGGGTAGGAATCGTTGTTGGCGAGGTTGTTGAAGGCGATCATCCCTTGCGCATGGCTCCGGGCGATCGGCCCCAAGGCGATGACAAAACAGGAAAGGAACCTAATCAGGGTATGCCGGGAAACCTCCCAACGATTTCAACTGACACTCGCATTTGTCATAACCAATTCTCACGTCTTGCCATACAGTGGCCTCATTCGACACACATCTACCGTAGATCAGGGAAGGGGCTGAGATCGAAGACGCTGACCTTGTAGCCGGTCATGGCATTCGTCTGGTAGGTGTTGGATACCCAGGTATCCAATGCGGTGATCACGTTATTAACATCGTTGGTGTTTACTCCGACCATAGTGGCGGTATTGCAAGTGCCCCAAGGCCCAACCAGCACGAGCTGGTTGTAGAATAACAGAAAGTTTGGCGAGCCACTGTCGCCATCCGTTACATCGGTCGGGTAGCACGTACAAATCGGCCCGTTCCGATAACACCAGGATCCCCAGTTCGGGAACCACAAAGAGTGCCGGTCGCTAACGGCAGTCTGCCAATCCCAAGCGTCGCTTATGTACGCCTCCTTTTGCTGATTGCAACTCACCAATGGAATCGTTCCCGACGGACAGGTCTGGTCGTAGGAGGTTTCCATCGCCGGGGTGAGCTTATGTGCTACACTTGTCGGAACGACGGGCACAAATCCAACGGTGCCGGTGGGGAGGTCCCGATCAAACACCATGATGCTCAGGTCGGGGATGACTGTTGTCAATGCACTATGCAGGCAGACGACCTCATAGGTTTTGTCAGTCCCCGCGAAGCGCACATGAAGGCCATCAGGGAAAGCCGTGTGGCCGGCCGTGACGGCGTGGCGGGGGGTGATCAAGGTGCCGCCGTATAAATTGTTGGCCACTGTGAAAGTCCCGTTCCACCACGGGGTGTGCCAGGGCGAGAAGGCGGTAAGGCCTTGCACGCCATAAAGCCAGCAACCTGAGTTGTACACGTAATTGGTATTGGCATCGTCGCGCACCGACCAGATGACCTGGTCCGTGCTGGCGTTGTGGCCGCTTACGTGCGCAGTGAGCCGGCCGACCTCATATCCTGGGAGCGTGCTCAGACGGCCAAAGTATTGGTAATCGAGCGAATCGGCCAGGCCGTTGCCATCAGCATCCCCGCTGCCGATGTCCGTCAGGCTGCCCGTAACGGAGGTGCAGGTGTAATTGTTGCTGACGGGCGTTCCGACCGCACAACGCTTGGAGTTGTTGATCACCAGGTTTCCATTATCTTCATAGATGCCGGTCTGGCAGAATTCCAGGCTGGAATTGGCGAGTGTGTGCGTATATTGACCGCAGCCATTGGCATCAAACCTCACCCCCGTTTGAGCCCAGCGGATGCGCAGGCCGCTCAGGGTCAGGTTCGCGTTGATGTAATAGTCCCAAAGGCCCGACGATGCGGCATAGGTGGGGCAACCTAAGCTATTGGGAAGGTTCTCCCCAAAGAGATCATCATTCCAGGCCGTCAGGACGGAGGGGTTGGCGGTGGTCCCGTTGCAGACGATGGCGCCGTAGATCAGCAAGTAGGCGCCGGGGTTGAGCTTGATGATGCAGCCGGGATTGAAGGTGACCGTGGCGCCGAAGTAGGTGGTGCCACTGACGTAGTAGGTATTGGCCCCGCTGTACCCAGCAAAGCTGTAGGGCGAGGAATAGGAACTGGGAACGGTGATGTAGTCCAGCACGCAGGCCCCGGGATGGTAACCGTCCGGAGCGATCTTGATCGCCAAGCCCGGTTGCGACGCCGAGCGAGGGGCGGCTAACTGGTTCAGGCAGGCGAGGCGATTGTCTTGCGCGAACGGAACCGGCGACGTCGCCGGTGCGACCGGTTGCGTAGCTCCGGGCAAGCCCTCGATCTGTGGCTGGATGTCCGGCCAGCGGACCGCTTCGACGAGAACACTCCCCGATGGCGCCGTCAGCCACGTTTTGGCCACAGGGATCAATCCGGGGGTGTCCGCCACATTCAGGACCTGGATCGTCCGGGCCGTGCCCGGGGCGGGAGCGTCTGATCCGTCCGTCCCATAAGCCGCGCCGGTGGGAAACCACAAGTCGCCAAAATCCAGCATCTGATCCGTTAAGTCCGGCTCGAGCATCTGGCCACGCAGTGTGGCGTTCGTCTCGCCGTACAGGAGCCGCGGCGTCAAGCGCGGTGGCGGAAAAGCGGTCTGCGCATGCCAGACTTCCAGACGGGTCGTTTGCGGGTCCCAACCGTCGGGCAGCGTGGGCTGCTGCCGGACCACGACGTCACTTTCAATGGCCGACTTTGTATAGGTCAGCCGCAGGTCCGCGAGGGGGCCAAAGGCCGACTTCCAGACCAGTTGGTTGGGCGGTACGAACTCACCGACGCAATCCTGGACAGGGGCGATCAATTGGGCGTGCCCCGATTGGGCGTCATAGAAGAAAAGGCCCAAGGGTCGCGTTCGGAACACGCGGTTGCTGACCGTGACGATGGTGATGGCCCCAGCGGTGTTCAAATTCGGGTGAGCATAGAGCTTCGCGGGCCCGTGGACCGCAGCGGCGCCGCCGTCAGCGGTTAACTCGATCAGGTCTTGCGATGGCTGGAACTGCCCAGTAGCTGGGTCGAGGTAATTCAGACCAGAGGCAACCTCAACGAAGCGGTGGTGCCTCGTCGCGATGGCCCCGGTGGCGGCGTTGGTGGCCTGTTCGCTGGCGTCCCAAGTGGTGGACAACCCATCGCGAGGGGTGGTTTGCCAAACGAGGGTGCCGGCAGCGTTCGGGTCGGGACTGGGCGCGGGGAGCAGCGATGGGGAATTCTGGGCGAGCGCAAGCGCTACAAGGGCCAGCCAGGTGAACAAGGCAGCCAACGGAGATAATAGAGTCCTCATTTTCACACTGACCTTTTCTCACGAATCTCTGGACGTGAAGATGGTAAGAAAAGTTACCCTCCACGGGGCGCAAATTGGCATTGATAATGCTCCTCACTTGCCCTCCACGCGTTTACAGCCTCCGTGCGATTGCCGGCATGGAATTTGCCGAAAATCTGGTGCGTGACCTTTCTCACCACCGCTTCGCTGAAGCCGAGGCGGGCAGCAACCTCTTTGTAGAGCAGTCCCCGGGCCAGCGCGGCGAGTACCAATTCTTCCCGCTCGTTCAGCGCAGCGTTCCACACCTCAGTGGCCGGAGGGCGGACCAAGGAATTCAAGGACGGCGCGGGAGGTTGCGGAAGTGGCTTCGTGGGTTGCCAGGCAACAAGACGAAGCGTCGCCAGACATTGACTGAATGAAAAGGGTTTCGTCAACCAGCCCGTGATCCCGGCAGCGGAGGCGTGTGGAACAAGAAACAGATCCCGCCGGGAACCAGCGACGACCACATGCACTCCCGGTCGGCACGCCAGGATGTGGCGTGCGATATGAATGCCACACCCGTCCGGCAGCCGCAGTTCCGTCAGGAGCACGTCAACCTCAAGGTCAGGAATGGCTCGGAGCGCGGCTGCCGCTGTGGCGTAGCCGCCGCAGGAGTGGAATTCATCCGAGCGGTGAAAAAGTCGATTCAGGACCGTGGGCATGCCGGGGTTGCCAAACACCGTCGCCACGCCGAAGGACCTTGGCTCGTCCGGCGGCCGAGCACCGCCTGCAGGCTGAAGCGCCGGCCCGATGGCAGCAGCGCCAACGGCGAGATCTGGAACCGGCCCAGCCACGCAGCCACTGCAGTGGCGCGCCTTACAGAATCGGGGGAGCGAAGCCTCGTTCACGCGAAACGTGTCTTGATGCTGGCACATGATGTTCTTCGGGCGGAGGCCCATCCATCCCGGCAATGGACAGGGCCGACCAACGACAAAACAACCCGCCGACCGAGCCATTACTCATTCCCATTTTACGCAGGACTTCTTGTGGACGCTTCACAACTCCCTCATGTTCAAATGGACATCGTTGAGCTAGCAAATTGTGGGAAAGAAATGTCAAGCCTGTTTCGTTTCATTTTCGTCTCCTCCGGGGCGAGGGCGGAGGTTGGGCGGGGTATTGTCCGGTCCCGGTGGCTTTGCGGATGCCCGGCACGACGTTGGCGCTGGGTGAGCCGCCCGGCCAAGCCCGCGAGGTCTTTCTGCCGCGCGGGGCGTCGTCCCGATGGGAGAGGCGACGATGGCCCGGCGCGAGCCGAGGTTCGCGCGGCCAAAAGGTGGCGCGAAATTCCGCGCGTGACAGCGCCCCGGCAGTGTGGCACTTGTCTCGGCCATGAAGAAATTGCTTTGGGGAAGCCTGCTCGCGCTGGCCTTCGGACTGACGGCCGCACAGGCGCAAGCCGACAAAAAGGAAGAAGCCAAGGACACCAAACCCGCGGCCAAGGAAGTCGCCGTGCTCAAGACCGCGGAAGGCGAGCTGGTGATCGAGTTCTGGGCGGACGTTGCGCCCAAGACGGTCGCCAATTTCAAGAAACTCGCCCAATCGGGCTTTTACGACGGCACGGCGTTTCATCGCATCGTGAAGGGTTTCATGATCCAGGGCGGCGACCAGCTAACCAAGGATGAGAAGAACGAGGCGAGGTTCGGCACCGGCGATCCCGGCTACAAGATCAAGGCGGAGTTCAGTGATCGCCACCATGTGCGAGGTGTGATCTCGATGGCCCGCTCGCGGGATCCGGATTCGGCCGGCAGCCAGTTCTTCATCTGCCTGGGTGAGGCCTCGTTCCTGGATGGCAAATACACGGCGTTCGGCAAACTGATCAAAGGTGAGGACGTGCTCCTCAAGTTGGGCGACACCCCCGTTGGTCCGAGCCCGTCGGGCGAAAACAGCAAGCCGCTCAAGCGCGTCGGCCTGGAGAGCGTCAAGATCGTTCCGGCCGATTCCATCAAGTAACCTGCCTTCGCAAAACGCATCCCACCCATGAGTTTCACCCCCAACGAAGTCGCCGTCATCAGCACCACCGCCGGCGACCTGGTCATCGCCTTCTGGTCCGACGTGGCGCCGAAGACGGTCGAGAATTTCAAGAAACTGGCCCGGGAGGGCTTCTACGACGGCACCGCTTTTCACCGGATCATGAGCGGCTTCATGATCCAGGGCGGCGATCCGTTGACGAAGGACGCCCGCGCCGAGAATCGCTGGGGCACCGGCGGTCCGGGGTACCAAATCAAGGCCGAGTTCAATGCGCGGCCGCACGTCCGCGGCGTGATTTCGATGGCGCGCTCGCGGGATCCCGATTCCGCCGGCAGCCAGTTCTTCATCTGCCTGGCCGACGCGCGGTCTCTTGACGGTCAATACACCGCCTTTGGTGAACTGGTCCGCGGTGACGACGTGCTCGAAAAACTCGGCAACACGCCGGTGGCCGCCGGTGGCGGCGGCGAGCGCAGCAAGCCGACGGTGCGCGCCGGCGTCAACAGCGTGAAGATCGTCCCGGCGGAGCCGGCCGCCTGACTTGCCGTCCATGCCCGCCGGGACACCGTCCCTCGATGACTTGGCGCGCTGCTTGGTGTCGCTGGGCTGTCCGGCGGAGAAATCGGCGGCGATGGCGGCGCAACTTGACCGGCGGGCGCGACAGCTCGCCGTCGAAAAGGACCGCACCTATGATCAGGCCCTCGCCCATCTGCTGGGGCTGATGCGGCAGGGCTGGGCGGCGCAGGACCGTGGCGCGTCCTGAATTGCCGGCGTCGGGAAACCGGGACAGAGTCCGCCGTGCTTGAGCAACACTGGAGCGTTTTCCTTGAGTTGATCCGTGCGCCGTTTCAGCGCGAGGCCATGGTGTGGGGCGTGGTGCCGCTTTACTTCGGCTGGATCGTCAACGAACTCACTTCGCCGCGCGCCTCCTACAGCACGGCCACGCAGACCGGCTTCGGCTTCCTCTGGGCCGGGGCGCACTGGACCTGGCAATACCTGCACGACCCTGCTGGCGCCGGCACGACGCGTGCCTTGGGGCCGGGTTTGTTTGCCGTGAACATCCTCGTCACGATGCTGGTGATCGTGGTGGGGTTGGTGACCCTCGTGGCGGGCCTGCGACGGAAGTTCCCGCGGCATTGTGCCTTCCTCGGCCACACGCGTTTCAGCGCCTATTTCATGATCGCCATGTTCCCGATCCAGTCGGGTTACCTGCCATGGACGTGGGAACGGCTGGCGGCCATCGTGACCTTCGCCGTGCCGATCTGGTTGGCGTTTACGTTCGGATTGATGCCGTTTCGGCCGAAGCGCGGCCACCGGTCGTAGGCCCGAAAACTGAATCGAAAAGGGGATCGCGCCCAACGTGACCGGTGGTGGGTCGCTCACCGCCGGGCGGCGACAACCGGTGGCCCGGCGGTCCACCGGCCACCATCGTCAACGCTCTGCTGCCCGGCAGCCGAGCCAGCATTCCCCATCGTTCGGCACGATTTCGTCATTGGACATCCGTCGCGGACCGTTGCAGATTCGCCGCCATGAACATCGCCTTCCGTCTGCTGCTCGCGCTGGCGTCCGCTCTGGCGTTGCGCGCGGCTGAACCGGTTGTCACGGCGCTGACCAATGTCCATGCGCACAATGACTACGAGCACCCCCGGCCGCTGTTCGACGCCCTCGACCAGGGGTTCACCAGTGTCGAGGCGGACATTTACCTCGTGGACGGCAAACTCCTCGTCGCGCACGACCGTCGCGACGTGAAGCTGGAGCGCACGCTGCAGTCGCTTTACCTCGATCCCTTGCGGACCCGCGCGCGGGCCAACGGCGGCCGCGTGTTCCGCGACGCGCCCGAGTTTTTCCTGCTGATTGATTTCAAGACCGCCGCCGGGCCAACTTGGGAGGTCCTGCACGACGTGCTGAAAAGTTATGCGGACCTGCTGACCGAGTTTCGCGGCGACACCGTGGAGCGCAAGGCCGTGACGGCGATCCTCACCGGCAACTCGCCGCGCGAACAACTGGCCGCCGAGCCGGTGCGCCTGGCCGCGCTCGACGGTCGCCTGCCGGACCTGGCAAAGAACCCCAGCGCGCGCCTGGTGCCATGGATCAGCGAGGATTGGTGGAGTCATTTCAAGTGGAACGGGACGGGCGACATGCCGGAAGCGGAGAAAACCAAGTTGCGGGAGATCGTGGCCAAGGCGCACGAACAGGGTCGCAAGGTGCGTTTCTATGGCGGGCCGGACGTTCCGGCGATGTGGCGCGAGCACCAAGCCGCCGGTGTGGACCTGATCAACACCGACAAGCTGGCCGAATTGCGACGTTTCCTGCTCGCGACCAGCACCGCCAAATAGCCCTCACACTGGCGTGGGTCGCGGAACTGCGCACGTGGCCGACGCGCCGTCGGCTATGCGGTCGAACGCTTGTACGGTCCAGCGGTTCGGCGGGTGTTATGGCAGTGAGATGATGACCGACAGCAACGAATTGCTTCGCCGCTATGCGGCCGACCGTTCCGAGCCGGCGTTCACCGAACTGGTCCAGCGGCACATTGACCTTGTTTATTCGGCCGCGCTGCGCCAGGTCAACGGCGACACGTCAGCCGCCGAGGACGTGACGCAGACGGTTTTCACCGACCTCGCGCGCAAGGCCACGCGTCTCACCCGCCACCCATCCCTGACCGGCTGGCTCTACACCAGCACGCACTACTTGGCCGCCAAGGCGCGCCGGGCCGAGTTGCGCCGCCGGGTTCGGGAACAAACCGCCTGCGCGATGAATCAAATCCACGAATCCCCGGATCCCGAGCCCGCCTGGTCGGAGTTGCGTCCGGTGCTGGACGATGTGATGCATGAACTCAACGCTACGGACCGCGAGGCCGTGCTGCTGCGCCTGTTCGAGCACCGGCCGCTGGCGGAGGTCGGCGCCCGGCTCGGCCTGAGCGAGGACGCCGCCCGCCTGCGGGTGGACCGCGCGCTGGACAAGCTCCGTACCGCACTCGCGAAACGCGGCGTGACCTCGACCGCGGCGGCGCTGGCCGCGGCACTGAGCGGACAGGCCGTCGGTGCCGCGCCCGTGGGGTTGGCGTTGCAGGTCGCACATGCCACCCTAGCCGCCGGTGGCGGCCTGGGCGCGAGTCTTGCGAACTTCCTGACCCTCACAAAAGCGAAGTTGATCGGCGTGGGTGCGGTGGGCGTGGTCGCGATCGGCCTTCTTATGCCTGCCTGGTTGAATCATCACGGCCGGGCTGCGACGGCGACAACTGATTCGGTTTCACCAGCACCGGCAAGCGCCGCACCTGCCGCGTCCGCTGAATCGGCCAAGCCGCTGCCGGCTGAAACCGTGGCGTCGAGCAACAAGCTGGTCCTTCATTTTGTGGCGGCCGATAATGGCACTCCCATCCCGAATGTGGGGATGGATTACTGGCTTTGGGGTGGGCCAGACGACGGCCACAAGCAGTTACAATCTACTCGCTTTGGCATTTGCAACGTTCCGGTGCCGCGCGACACGGCGACACAATTGATTCTTGTGAGTCAGGTGGACGGCTTTGCCGAGACCCGGCTGGCATGGCGACCGGATCGCGGCGAGACAATTCCGGCCGAATATACGCTGCGTCTGGCGCGCGCCGTGCCCATCGGCGGCAAAGTCGTGGATGCCGATGACCAGCCCGTTGCTGGCGCGCAGATCGGTTTCGGCAACCAAACCGATCCCGCCCAGGAAACACGTCCTCAAAGCGACAATTTCTCCTGGCCGTTTTGGATCACGACGACCACGGGTGCGGACGGCACTTGGCACATAGACCGGATTGCCAAGGAAGTTATCCGCACGATCACCGGAGCCGCTTCGCATCCGGAACACGTCCGCATGGATGTCAATGTGGCTGGCAATCTTGAAGTCGAAACACAGCTCCTGGCGCGCAGTTACGTTTTCCATCTCGGCCGGGCCGTCACCATCCAAGGTGTCGTTGTGGACCCGGACGGGAACCCCGTGCCAAACGCGACGGTGCTGGTGGGTTTCATGGGCGAAGTGAACTCGCGGAAAACCAAGAGCCTGGCTAACGGCACTTTCTCCGTGGCTGGTTGCAAACCGGGCAAAGGCCCGCTCAATGCGGAGGCTCAAGGCTTCGCGCCTACGATGCAGGAGGTAGAAATCGGAACCAACACGGGTTCATTCCGGCTGACGCTCCAGCGCGGCAAGCTGGCCAGGCTGATCGTCGTGGATAAACGGGGAACTCCCGTGCCCAATGCCACCGTTTCGCTGAACACGGCGATCTCCGGCCCCACCGGCTTGGTGCCCACAGCGCAGATCGAATTCACACGCAATACGGGGGCTGATGGCCGAGTCCAATGGGACGGCGCCCCTGATCGGGAGTTGGCCTTCAACGCCTACGCCGCTGGCTACATGCGGTCGGATGATGTGACCGTGCGGCCGGACGGGCAGCAGCACGAGATCATCCTCTCGCCGGCCCTGACGATTTCCGGCACGGTCCGTGACGCGGCGACCGGCCAGCCGGTTCCCCGCTTCCGCATCATCACCGGTTGGCCCGCGCGGGATCGAATGACCGGCACGACGAATGCGACTTGGAGCCGAATCGATCGTTTCTGGCTCAGCTTCGAGGGCGGCAAGTTCCGTCATGTCTTCGAAGAGCCGGTTGTGTCGGGGATCAAGGATCCGACCTTCGTTTTCAAAGTTGAAGCGGAAGGTTACGCACCGTTCATCACGCGCGTGGTGCTGGCGGATGAGGGCGAGGCGCAATTCGATGTCCGCTTGCGGGCAGCGTCCGCGACCACCGTCACGGTGTTACTGCCGGATGGCCGGCCCGCGGCCAATGCGGACATCGACCTCGTCTCCCCAGGCTCGCGATTGATACTTGTTCCCGGCGGCTTCTCCCATCAACACGCTAGTGGCTCCGTGCTGAGGACAGACGCCAGCGGCCATTTCCTTCTGCCACCCGATGAGACGATCAAACGGGTGATTGCGGCGCACCCGGACGGTTATGTCGAAGCGACGGTTGCCGCGCTGACGGCGGAACCGGTCCTGCGCCTGCAACCTTGGGGCCGGTTGGAAGGCACGGTTTTGGTGAAGGGCCAGCCGGCGGCCGGATGCGAGCTGTCGCTCCAATACGAGCAAGGTGACATCACCACGGTCCTCCTGGATTTTCAGACCTTCCGCGTCAAGGCGAATGACAGCGGCCACTTCCTGTTTCCGCAGGTGCCTCCCGGCAAGCACAAGCTGGTCCGCGTGGTCGAGACCAAAACAGGGGAACAAACTTGGTGGAACCTCAAGCCACTCCAGGAAGTGGAGATTCGTCCGGGCGAAACCACGACCGTGACCGCCGAAGTGCCGACGCCGGTGACACAATGAGCGGTCCCGCTTGGGGATAAGGATCTGGAGGGTCTCGGCAGACCTTTCGCTTCACCACGCCGCTGGCGGATTGGCTGCAACCCCCTTGCCGGTGTGGTGGAGGTCGTGGGTCTCGTAGAGATAGACATCCTTCTCAGCGCTGTTCTTGGCGTGGTCTCACGGCTGGACGTCGGGCTGGCTTGGCTTCCGCCCGAAACAAGGTCGTGCCGTTTCCCCGGCAGGCGGGTAGCATCCGCTAGAAAGTCGCGAACCCATGAAAACGCCGTTCTACGGAATCAAGCTCGCCGTCGCCTTCGGATTGTGCCTGGCCCGGCTCATGATCGTCGCCGGCGCCGACACTATGGACAACGACCGCCTTGGCACGTTGCGCGGAACGATCGTGGACGCCTCCTCCGGGAAACCGGTGCCGTGCAATGTCGCCATCGTGGATGCCACGGGCCACACAGTGACCGCCGACGAATCGTTCCAGCTCGGATTCCGGTGCGATGGGCAGTTCGTCCGCCGTCTGCCGGCGGGAAGAACGCGTGTCCGGATTTGGCGCGGTTTCGAAACCCGCGCCCTCGATCGGGTTCTGGAAATCCCGGCGGGCGGCGAGGTCGGGGCGGAGTTCCGCCTGGAACGGATCGTGGACCTGCGGACGCGCGGCTGGTTCGCAGGCGACAGCCACGTCCACATGATCCACGGCGAAAACACGATTCCGGTGGGTTTCGACGCAGTGGCGCTCGCCGCGCAAGCCGAGAATCTGCAATGCCTGTCGCTGGCCCAAGCCTGGACGCTGCCGAATCCCACGCCGGAAAAACTCGCAGCCGAACTCACCGCCCGGTCACGACCCGACTGCGCGCTCACCTGGAACCTGGAGGCGCCGAAGAATTACTACCGCGGCGACGCCGGTCGCTGCCTCGGCCATTGCTGGATGCTGGGGACACGCGGACGCCTCCCGGGCGGAGAAAATATCATCGAATTGTTGCTCGCGGCGAGCGCCCACGATTATGAGTCGGACAAGCCGAGCTTTGCGAACTTCGAGTCGCACCGGCTCATTCATGACCAGGGAGGCGCGGTTTTTTATACGCATCCGGCCCGCTGGTGGACCGGGTCGTGGGGCGGCCAAGGCGGCTATCCGAAGCGTGACGCCATGCGCATCTCCAACCTGGCCGTCGAGCTGCCGCTCGACACGCTGATCGGTCCCACGTTCGACGGCATGGATGTGATCACGGGCTCCGGCGAGCTCCAGGCCGACGGCGTGGCGTTCGAGGTTTGGCGCCTGCTGCTGAACCACGGCTACCGCGTGGCGGCGACGGCGTCGTCGGACGCCTGCTTCGACCGGCCGGGCGGCGCAACGCCCGGCGTGGCGCGGACGTACACATTCCTCGGCCGGAACTTTTCGTGGCCGGCGGTGACCCGCGCGACGGCGCAGGGCCGCACCTTTGCCACCACCGGACCGCTGCTACTGGCCACGGTCGCCGGCCAGCCGCCCGGATCAGTGTTCGCGGCGGATGGTCGGGCTCGCGAGCTCGAAATCGAAGGCTGGCCGGCGGGCACGGACGGCGCGGGTTTGACCCGGATGGAAGTTCTGCGAAATGGCCAACCGATTCAGACCAAGCTGTTTTCGCCGCCGATTCCGGCTCTGAAAACGGCGTTCCGCGTGGCCGACACGAACTCCGCGTGGTATTGCGTCCGTCTGTTTGGCGGCGACGCGCAACGTCAGCGGGCGATCAGTGGCGCGTTTTTCTTCGATGCCCGACCGCACCAGCCACCGAAACCGGTGGCGGCGCGGATTCACGTTTCGCTGGTGGACGCGCGGACCGGCCAGCCGCTTTCGGGCTCGGTAACGGAAGTGGTCTTCCGGGCGACGCTGCCCCGCGCCGGTGGCAGGCACGCCATTTCCGGCGGCGCGGGTGAAGTCACGGTGCCGGCGCAGGCGCGGCTGCGCGCGGAGGCAAACGGCTACCGGCCGCTCACGCTCAGCCCGTTTTTCGACCACCCTGCGTTGCGCGATTTCATCACGCAACTCGGCGCGGAGGACCTGGCGAAATGGGAGACGTTCGAGCGCGTTCGCGAACTGCTGGCGAATGTCCAGTTGACGTTCCGAATGGAAGCCACGCCACGAGGCAACACTCCTTAGACGGCGGCGGCCTGCTCGCGGTGTCAGCCGCTGCTTCCTCCCGTCCGTCACGCCGTCGGCAAATTGGTTAGTGCGCCCTTGCCGGTGTGGCGGATGTCACGGGCTTCGTAGAGATAGACGACCTGCTCGGCAATGTTCTTGGCGTGGTCGGCAATGCGTTCGAGGCTTTTGGAGATCACCATCAGGTGCAGGGAACGGGTGATGGTGGCGGGGTTCTCCACCATAAAACTCGCCAGCTCGCGGTGGAGCTGCTTGTTGACGCTGTCCACCTCCTTGTCCCGCGGGATGATGGCCCGGGCCTTTTCCGGATTGCGATTCACAAAGGCGTCGAGCGCCTCCTTCAACATGCCCAGCGCCATGGCGGCCATGCGCGGGATGTCCACGTAGGGCTTGAGCTGCGGCTCCTGGCTGAGGTCAATCGAACGGCGCGCGATCTTCGTGGCTTCGTCGCCAACGCGTTCGAGGTTTTGGGAGATCTTCATCGCCACGGTGATCAGCCGGAGGTCGGAGGCGAGCGGCGCCTTGGCCAGCAGCCCGATGCTGGTTTCGTCCACCTCAAGCTCGAAGCGGTCGAGCACCGCGTCATCCTCCTGCACGCGCCGGGCGAGGTCGTCGTCGCGCTCGACCAGCGCCTGAACGGCGCGGGAGGTGGCGGACTCGGCCTGGCTGGCCATGGTGAGGAGCTTCTCCTTGAGCTCGTTCATTTCGTGTTCGAAGACGTGGGTCATGGCGGGTCAAGCGGTAAGGTGTGGACGGGGAAAAAGCAAATCAGCCGAAGCGGCCGGTCACGTAGTCCTCGGTTTGTTTGTTGGCCGGGTTGGTGAAGATGCGGTTGGTGGGGCCGTATTCGATCAGTTCACCGATATAGAAGAACGCGGTGTAATCCGAGATGCGCGCCGCCTGCTGCATGTTATGGGTGACGATGACGATCGTGAACTCCTTCTTCAACTCCTGAATCAGGTCCTCGATCTTGGCGGTCGCGATCGGGTCGAGCGCCGAGGCGGGTTCGTCCATGAGGATGATTTCCGGGCGGATGGCGATGGCGCGGGCGATGCACAGGCGCTGTTGCTGGCCGCCGGAGAGGCCCAGCGCGCTGCTGTGCAGGCGGTCCTTCACCTCGTCCCACAGGGCGGCGCCGTGCAGGCTCTGTTCGACGACCTCGTCCAGTTGCCGGCGGTCGTTCGTGCCGTGGAGGCGCAGGCCATAGGCGATGTTCTCGTAGATGCTCTTGGGAAAGGGATTGGATTTCTGGAACACCATCCCCACGCGCTTGCGCAGTTCGATGACGTCCACCTCCGGCCCGTAGATGTCGTGGCCGCCGATCAGGGTCCGGCCTTCGATGCGGACATTGTCAATCAGGTCGTTCATCCGGTTGAGGCAGCGCAGCAGGGTGGACTTGCCACAGCCCGAAGGACCGATGAACGCCGTGACGAGGCGTTCGGGGATGGTGAGCGCAATGTTTTTCAACGCCTGCGCCGCACCGTAAAACAGGCTCAGGCTGCGGATCTCGATCAACGGGGGCGCACTGGCGTCCGGCGCGGCGCCCTCCCGCAGGCCGGCGGTGACATTGATCCGCGATGGAAGGATGTCGGTCATAAACGCCATCAGCGGGCGGCGCGCATCTGGCGGCGCAGCCGGGCGCGCACCAGGATGGCCACCAGGTTCAGGGAAAACGTCAGCACCAACAGCACCAGCACCGTGCCGTAGAGGATCGGGCGGGTCTTCTCGATGTCGGGCGATTGCGTGGAAAGGACAAAGACGTGGTAGCCCAGGTCCATGAACTGGTCGGTCAGCGCCTTGGGCAGGTCGGCCATGAAATAGGCTGCGCCGGTGAACAGCAGGGGCGCCACCTCGCCGGCGGCGCGGCTCACCGCCAGGATGCCGCCGGTCATGATGCCCGGCAGGGCGTTGGGCACGACGATGCGGACGATGGTCTGCAGTTTCGTCGCACCCAGGGCGAGGCTGGCTTCGCGCAACCCCGGGGGAATGGCCCGCAACGCTTCCTCGGTGGCGACGATCACCACCGGCAGTGTCATCACAGCGAGGGTCATCGAGGCCCATAATATCGCAGGCTTGCCCCAGAGCGGCTCGGCGTTGGCGGGACGGAACAGCGCATCGAGGTTCCCGCCCACGAAGCTGATGAAAAAGCCGAGCCCAAACAGGCCGAACACGATCGAAGGGACGCCGGCGAGGTTGTTCACCGCGCCGCGAATAATGCGGGTCAAGGGCGAGGAGGTGCGGGCATATTCGGTGAGGTAGATCGCGGTGATCACGCCGACGGGGATGACGAAGAGGGTCATCAGGATCACGCGGGCGCTGGTGCCGACGATCATGGGCATGATCCCGGCCTTGTTCACGTCGAACATGTCCGAGTGGGTGCCGCCAGTGACAAAGCGCCAGGAGATCGCCGGCCAGCCGTTGAGGATGACATTGCCGAGGATGACGCCGAGGATGGCGAGGATCAGGAAAGTGGCGAGGCCGGTGAGACCGGTAAAAAAGAACGAGGGAAAATCGAACGCCTGCGCCCGAAAATGGCGCGGCGGTGGCGGGGAAGCGAGGCGCGGCGCAGCGTTCATCGGTTGCCCTCCAGCCGGTTTTTCAGGCGATGAATCACGAGGTCGGCGACGAGGTTGGCCAGGAAGGTCACGGCGAACAGGAGCGCCCCGAGCATGAACAGGAGCCGGTAATGCTGGCCGCCAAACACGGTTTCGGAGAGTTCGGCAGCAATCGTGGCCGTGATCGTGCGGGTCGAGTCAAACAGGCTCCAGCCCATCAGGCTGGCGTTGCCGCTGGCCATGAGGACGATCATGGTCTCGCCGATCGCGCGGCCGAAGCCGAGGACGACGGCAGCGAACACGCCGGGCACGGCGGCCGGCAGGACGATTTGCCAGGCGGCCTGCCAGCGGGACGATCCCAGCGCGAGCGCGGCCTGGGTGTAAGCGTAGGGCACACTCGTCAGGGCGTCCTCGGCGATGGAGAAGATGACCGGGAGGGCGGCCAGGCCGAGCGCCATGCCGGCCACCAGCGTGTTGAGCCGCGAACCAAAGTGGAGCACGCTTTGAAAGAAGCTCGCCATCACGATCAGGGCAAAGAATCCCAGGACCACGGACGGGATGCCGGCGAGCATTTCAATGGTGGGTTTGATCCATTCCTTCAGCCGGGGCGGCGCGAGTTGCGACACATAGATGGCGGCCGCCAGGCCGAACGGGACGGAGAACAGCAGGGCGACCAGGGTGACCTTCAGGCTGCCAATGAGCAGCGGGATGATGTTGAATTTATGAATATCCGAAACGGGCTGCCAGATGTAAACGGGGCGGTCGTAACCACTCCATTGGTAAGGGAAGAGCAGGTAACGCCAGGAGATGGTGTTGATCTGCACGTCCTTGTCGTTGGAGACGTTGGCCGCCGCCTCGGCCTTCACTTCCATAAGGGACTTGCGCGTGTCACGGTCCATCGCCGCGAACTCCCGGGGCGAGAGCCCGAGATACAGGCGCAGTTCCTCCGGCTTGAGGCGGTCCATCTGCTCGACCGGGATGGCGGTCAGGGCGGCGGCGCTGTTCATCCGGCCAAAGAAAATGGGCAGGGCCTCGCGCGTGACGAACAGGAAGATGAGGAAGACCATCAGGATGGCCGTGAGCGAGACGCCGAGGATGCATTTCTCGGCGACCCACTCCAACGGCCGCGCGTGGTGGCCGCGATGCAGCCCCATCCAGCCGATGCTTCGTCTTGATGCTTTTTGGCCCCCGGCCATGGCGTTTAAACTATTCGGGGCGGATACAGTCCGGCAACCCTCAACCTGGGCCCGCTGCACCCGCCCCGGTTTTGATCGAGGAGGAACTGGCGATCAAAAGCGGCTCGTCACTTCTGCCGGTATTGCGGCGGCAACGGATAGTAACCCACGTCCTTGACGATTTTCTGCCCGTCATCGCTGCGGATCCAGTTCAGGTAGGCGGCGATTTCGCCCTTGTCGAGCGCTGGGTTGATATAGACGAACAGGAACCGGGAGATGGGGTAGGTGTTGCTCAACACGTTCTCTTCGTTCGGCTCGATGGCCGGGCCACCTTTGTCCTTGCTGACTTTGAGGATGCGGACGCCTTTGGCGTAAGCGGCGCCCCCGTAACCGATGCCGCGTTTCTCGCCGGCGACGGCCTGGATGACCTGCGCCGTGCCCTGTAGCGTCTGGGCGCCGGCGGAGAAATCCTTGCCCTTGAGGACATGTTCCTTGAAGAACTCATACGTGCCAGAGCTGTTCTCGCGGCTGTAAGCCACAATCGGCGAGTCGCTGCCACCCACCTCCTTCCAGTTCTTGATCTGGCCGCCGAAGATGCCCGCCAAATCCTCCAGGCTGAGTTCGGTCAGCGGATTGTCTTCATTGACGAAGATCGAAAGGCCGTCCATCGCCACCTTGTACTCCGTGGGCCGTTTGCCGAACGCCCGGATGCAGGCCTCGATTTCCTTGGGCTTGATCGGCCGGGACGCGTCCGCCAGGTCGGTCGTCTTGTTCTGGAGGGCGGCAAACCCAACGCCCGAACCGCCGCCCGTCACCTGGATCTTCACGTCCGCATGGCTCTTCATGTAGGTCTCCGCCCACTTTTGCGCGAGGATGACCAGGGTGTCGGAGCCCTTGACAGTAATGTTCCCCGCCAGGGCGGCGGAGGAGGCCAGCAC
>Ga0208457_1001099_pt1 | contig 21120 bp, 22 predicted proteins | sample June2015DPH_10_1_FD_185513 | JGI IMG/M metagenome (GOLD analysis project Ga0208457, IMG submission 185513) | Peatland microbial communities from SPRUCE experiment site at the Marcell Experimental Forest, Minnesota, USA - June2015DPH_10_150... | ecosystem: Environmental > Terrestrial > Soil >... | reverse complement strand
TCAAGTTTATCAAGATCGACTTTCCAATCGTTTTCCATCTCGGTTCTTAACAGTTTAGTCTGAGCACCAAGCGTTTTAGCTATTAACTCGTAAGCGGTCCAGTAAGGCGTGGGGATAATGACGTTTCCTCCACCCTTCATCATAAGGAACATGGTGGCGAATATGGCCCATTTTGAACCAGGCGTTATAACTACATTTTCAGCTTTTACTCCATGGAGTTCAGCGAGTTTTTCTCTGAGTTTGCTCTCACCGTAGGATGAAGAATACTTTGTTTTGCCCGCCTTCATTGCCGCGTATGCAGCTTCAACTATCTCGTTAGGCGTAGCTAGGTCTGGGTCGCCTAGGTTTAGGCGTATTATTTTTTTTCCTTCGCTTTCAAGTTTTAGGGCTTTCTCGTTTATTTCATAGAGCACAGTGTTAACTCTCCGTTGAGAGGTCTTTTTACTTTTGAACGGCACTGCACATATTAACTATTTCGCGGTAAACCGCTTCAACTTGAAGGGGGTCAAGATGAAATTGGGCTGCTTTTTCTTTGACGCGTTTGTAGAGTTCATTTTCTCTGGGCGCGTCTCTTATTTGCATTCCTTGCTTTTTCTTAGCTAAGCCAATAGCCCTGCATATTTTGGCTCTTTCACTGAGTGCATTTAGGATTTGTTCGTCGACTTCGTCCACTCTTTTTCGAAGCTGTTGGATGTCATCCATTATTTTTGTCTCTCCAAAACTTTCGGTATTAAACCAGCGCGAATCATATGGTCAGCTAAGGTTATGGCGACCACAGATTCAACAGCGGGCACGGCTTTTGGGACCACGCACGGGTCATGTCTGCCCTTAATGCTTAGACTCGCGTTTTCCATCGTAGACAGGTTAACGGTCTTCTGCTCTTTACCAATGGAAGGTGTTGGTTTTATTGCTACCCGTATCATGATTGGCATGCCAGTGGATAATCCGCCCAAGATTCCGCCCATATTATCCGTTATTGTTGCAACTTTTCCGCTTTGCATAATGTAGGGGTCGTTGCTTTCTGAGCCCTTTAACTCTGCAACTCTAAAGCCCAAGCCAAACTCAACCCCTTTCACAGCGGGAACATTAAACAGTGCCTTCGCTAAATCGGCATCAAGCGAATCAAACAATGGCTCTCCAACTCCTACTGGAACGTTTACGGCGATGCATTCAACTATTCCGCCAAGGCTGTCGCCTTCTTTTCTCGCAGTGACTATGGCTTCTTCCATTCTTTCTGCACAGGCTACGTCTGGGCACCGCGTAGCCGCTGTGTACCTGTTCTTGCGGATTTCTTCAGCACTAAACTTTTTATCAGCTTTAACTTTGCCGACAGCCCTTGTGTAAGCTAAAACGTCAACGTCGAATCTGCTTAGCAATTTTTTGGCTACTGCACCAGCCATGATAAGTGCAACTGTGACTCTGCCTGAGAAGCGGCCGCCGCCACGATAATCATTAAAGCCATCGTACTTCACACGCGCAGGATAATCGGCGTGTCCTGGTCTTGGCAGATCTTTGATTGCCTCGTAGTCACTTGAGTCAATTTCCTTGTTCTCAACTATCAAGGCTATTGGAGCGCCAGTTGTAAAACCGTTAAAAATTCCTGAGAGAATTTTGGCAACGTCTTTCTCGATTCTTCCAGAAACAATTTTTGGCTGTGCTGGAATGCGCCTATCTAGTTCCACTTGGATGTCTGCTTCTGAAAGGGGCAATCCTGCTGGGCAACCGTCTACAACGACTCCGATGTATTTGCCGTGGCTTTCGCCGAAAGTGGTTATTGTGAATTCTTTACCTATCGAATTTCCCGCCAACTATGTCAGCTCCTATCTGTTTTAGATGAGTGAAGAACTCTGGATAAGACTTTCTAACGCATTCTGCGTTTTGAATAGTGGTTTCTCCTTCTGCGCCTAAAGCTGCAACCGAGCAAGCCATCGCGATACGGTGGTCATTATGCGGATCAAGCACTGCACCATGCAAGGCACAGGGACCTTTCACAGTTAGACTGGTGGCGTCCATATCTATCTGGGCGCCCAGCTTTCTCAGCTCAACATAAAGCGACGACAACCTATCCGACTCCTTTAACCTGAGCCTTTGCGCACCGCTTATTCGAGAAGTGCCCTTCGCATAACATGCAAGCACTGCACAAGCTGGAACCAGATCAGGGATGTTTTTCGCGTCAACTTTAAGAGCCTCAAGTGAACTGCCTGTTCCATTGATTTCAACGCTGTTCTCGCATACTTTTCCAGCAACGCCCATTTGCTTGAGGATGCCCAGAATCGCCTTATCTCCTTGAACGCTCTCATAATCAAGATTGTTTATTTTCACTTTCGAGTTGGTTATGGCTGCGGCAGCAAGGAGAAAGGAAGCTGAAGAGAAATCACCCGCCACCCTGCAGTCACAGGGCTTATACGTTTGATTGGCTGGAATGTATATGCGCTCAAAGTTTTTTTGAATTTCAACTTTAACTCCATGCTTGGCGAGGACCTCTTGGGTCATTTTAACGTAATCTGCAGACTCTAGCGGCGTGGTAAGAATGATGTCTGTATCCTTCTTTGCCAATGGGCAAGCAAACATCAATCCAGAAATAAATTGCGAACTAACGTCGCCCGGAATAGAGGTTTTGCCTCCAAGAATGCAACCGCCCTCAACAAACATGGCATCTTTACCGCCGAGTTTTTGAGAATGCGCTTTTGCACCGAGTTCTTTGAGGCTTTGAAGCAAAGGTTCGATAGGTCTGCGTTCAAGAGAACCTCTGAAAACCAGGATTGAAGAACCAGATGCTAAGGCTGCTACGGGTATCATGAAACGCAATGTAGCTCCTGATTCACCGCAGTCAATAGGCTCTTTTGAACCTTTAAGCGGCTTTGCGCCTGCAACTGTCCAGCAGCCCTCTGCCAACTTCACTTTTGCACCCAAAGCTGTGATGGCTCGTAAAGTTGCTTGTATGTCCTCAGACAAAAGAGGATTTGATACTTTAGAAGCGCCATTTGAGAGAGCAGCGGCGATTAGCATTCTCTGAGTGTAAGACTTTGAAGGTGGCGCGCAAACTTCACCGCTTAGCTTTTCAGTCTTCTTGATGGTTACGTCTGCCATTGGCTAGAGCACCTTAGCTTTCTCACGGTTCAAATGCGCCTGCAAGATTTCGCCATCGTACTTTTGCAAGGCAGCTTTCACTGAACCAACCTTGTCCTTGGGCGCAACTGCTGTCACCGCTGGTCCTTTGCCGCAGAGTCCAGCTGCTACTGCTCCAGCAGCCAGCGCGTCAATCGCAATTGAAGTGTCGTATCCTGAGGCTGAGGAGTAAATCAAGCCGTTAAGCGTCAACGCCTCCCAAACCTTTCCCTCCAAAGCTTCCTTATACGCGACTTCAATAAGCGGTTTTACAGTTTGCAGCCTGCTCACGTTAGAGTCGGCCGTGTACGCTTTTTCTGGCGGCACATAGAACAACACTATTAAATCTTCAGCCAACGGCAACTGCTTAACTATTTCTCGGTTCAAATTATCAGTAATCACCACACCGCCAAAGTATGAAGCACAAGCATCGTCAAAAGCGCCTGTTACAGTCACTTTCGCATCAAAAGCCGCATCTACACCCAACTTTACAATTTCCAAATCATCAAACGTTTTACCTAACGCTGCCGTGGCTGCAAGGGCTACAGCGTTTGCTGCTGCACTGCTGCTCTTCAATCCTTTCGCGATGGGAATGTTGGACCACGTTTTCACTATTGCACCGAAACTATTATCCAAACTGAATCGCTGGAGAACCCTCAACACAGTTTTTTCTATTAAGGCAGTGTTTTCTTTAGGACCAGAGGTTATTTCTGCCTTGAAAACATGAGGTTCATCCGTTAATTTGACCTCTGCCTTGGTCCACAAGTCAACCCCAAAAGCCGCACCTTTACCCAGTGCAATCGCGTTAACAATCGTTGCCGCACCATGCGCTATTGCCACAGCTTTACCAGTCAACTTTCTACACCTTTAACAAGTGGTTAAACGCTGCGTGTCTCATAACTTCAACAGGTGCAGAGTGCCCAGTCCAGATTTCAAAGGATGCAGCACCTTGGTAAATTAACATTTCAAACCCGCTTACTACTTTGGCTCCTGCCGCTTTTGCATCCTTCGCCAACTTCGTTTCAACTGGATTGTACACAATGTCCATTACTGCCAAATCAGGTCTCAACCATTCGAACGCTACTGGAGTTTTATTGGCGTTTGGTTTCATTCCGACTGAAGTGGCGTTAATCAGTAAATCAGAATCCTGAAGGGTATCTTTTATTGCGTTTGGCGAAAGCGCGTCTGCAACGACTTTTCTGTCGAACGTTTGTTTCAAAAGGTTAGCTAACTCTGCTGCTTGTTTAGCTGTTCGATTCAAAATTACCAGTTCATCAGCTTCCCGCGCAAGAGTGTATGCTATGGCTCTTGCAGCGCCGCCTGCTCCAAGCAACAGCACCTTTTTGCCCCTTGGCTCAACGCCGTTCTCCCTTAAAGCTTGCAATGCTCCGACACCGTCAGTGTTAAAGCCAAAAAGTCTTCCATCCTTGTTAAGGATAGTATTTACTGAGCCTATGGCTTTGGCGGCTTGGTCTACTTCATCTAAGTAGTTGATCACTGCACTTTTGTGTGGCATAGTAACGTTTAACCCATGAATCCCCAAAGCACGCATGCCACTCACTGCTTTTTCAACATCAGCAGCTTTAACTTTGAAGGCTAAAAAAGCAAAGTCCAATTTCAAAGCTTTAAACGCTGCATTATGCATGATGGGACTTAACGTGTGCTCTATTGGGTCACCGATTACTCCGCATACGCGTGTTTTTCCTGAAATAATCAATTATTTTAGCTCCAAGAGGTCGTAAGCAGCTTTCATTTCTTGAATAGTCATTTGTCCTACCGCGGTTTCGTTGCCCTGCTGTAGCGAAGCAAATGTGAAGAATGCACCAAACATAGGCGAAAGAATTCTGGAGACCTTGCCCAGTTCGCCCATACAGAAACAAACAAGTTTCGTTTTGCTTGACATGGTAGAAACAAAATTCAGCGCCGTTAGGTTGTCTTCAATTTGTTTTGCTGTTGTTATGATTTTGCAGACGCTGGCTCCGCTGGCAATTTCCTGTTCCAGAACCTTTTCCATTTCAGAAACGCTTAACGCGCCATCAAATTTGTGGTAAGAAACGATTGGTTTAGCGCCCAATAGCTTCAATTTATCGATTGTTTCTTTATGTTTTGGGCTTGATAGGTCAACGTCAACATATTCAAAATCGTTCTTTGCAGCATTGAATAATGTTTGCTGCCGCTCGGTTTCAGTTCCAGCGAAATTGCCTTTTTCGCTTAGCAGTTTGTTTGTTGCAATTAAAGGAATTTTTGTGCTTTTAACAAGGTCTGAAAGGTTTCTGGACGCTTCAAGGCAGTCTAGCCTAACTTCGATGAGGTCTGCTTGGGCTTTTTCTGCTCTCTCAATTAGACTTAATGCTTCAGGCATGTTTTTTGGGAGAATCGAGACGCAGATTCTCGTTGTCACTTTTCTATCACCGTTTCTTCCGGCACGGATACGCCGAAGTGTCTGCCTCCTTTCGCGGCTAAGTGCACTAGGACTTCGTCGTTTGGTTTTAGTTCTGTAACTGGTTTTGAAGCTTTAGGTGTAACTAGGCGTATGGTCTCTGCGTTTTGGAGGATTGTTTTTATTTTTGTGTCGTCTGCTTGGGCTTCGATTAGGATTAGGGGTCGAAACTCGATTTTTGACCTTCCAACGTTTGTTATTCTGGCTTTTCCTTCCCTGTCAATGATTAAAACTTCGTCGCCCGCTTTTAGCTCGGAGAGGTACCTGGTGTTCTGCAGCGAAGTTAACGTGTAGTGTGATGCTGCTCCAGCGTTTACACGGAAGGGCCTGGATTGTACGTAGGGGTTTTCGTTTACTTCAGCTTCTGCTAAAAAGAAGCCTGCGGATTGGCATCCGACAAGCATTCCTTCGCCGGGAACCATTAAGTCAACTGTGTCCACGCACACTCTGGCTCCAGAGCCAATCGGCTTAATGGATAAAATTTTAGCCGTGGTTAAAGCCATTTTTGGCATTTGCTCCTTAACCACTTTAACGGTTTTCGCAAGTTCGTTCGGGTTTGAGGTTTTCAGCAGGACACCGTCTGTTCCTAGTTCTAAGGCTTCGAGAACAAGTTTCGCGTCTTCTGCGGTGGTGACTTCGGCGATTAGTTTGCTTTTGCCTCGTGCCTTTGCAATTAAATTTTCAAGGGGAATTACTCGCCAATCAAGGCAGTTAATGATTATGTAATCAGCCTGGAGTTCTGCCGCTTTGGCGGCTTTGTTCTCATCTTCTTTGCCTTGAATGCTTACTCGAAAGGCGGTTTTTTTGCTCTCCTTTTTCAATTTGGCAATTTTTTTTTCGTTTAGTTCAGTGAGGAAGGTTATGTTTAATTTGCCAGAGCGGTTGCTCGCTTGTGTATCTTCAATTATTACGTCAGCGTTTTCATGGGCGAGGCTAAGTAAGTTTTCTTTTTCTTGTGGTGAAGCAGTTTGGTCTATTTCTATCCAGAGTTCCTTCAACGATGCTCACCGAGAATTTTAAGCGCTTGCTCAACGCTAACGCCACTGTGAACGATTGCTGAAAGCGCTTTAACTATTAAGGTTGGATTTTCATTTTGGAACACGTTTCGTCCAATGGAGAGTCCTGCAGCTCCAGCTTTTATTGAGTCGTGTGCGGTTTGGAGGATTTCTTGGGATGTTTTGCATTTTGGTCCTCCTGCAATTACCACTGGAACTGGACAGCTTTCGACGACTGTTTTGAAGGTCTCTATGTTGCCTGTGAAGTTTGCTTTGATTATGTCTGCGCCTAGTTCAGCGCCGATTCTCGCTGCGTGGGCTACTACGTCGGGTGCGTGTTCGTTTTGTATTTTTGGTCCACGGGGGTACATCATTGCGAGCAGTGGCATACCGTATACTTCGCATTCGTCGGCTACTTTGCCTAGGGTACTTAGCATTTTGTCCTCGTCTTGTGCACCAACGTTAACGTGTACGGAGACTGCGTCCGCGCCTATGCGTATTGCTTCTTGAACAGTGCATACTTGGACTTTACTGTTTATGTTCGGGCTAAGGTTTGACATGCCTGATAGCTGCACTATTAAACCTGCGTTTCCAGCATCGATGTGTTTGGCTATGCCTTTGTGGACTAGTACTGCGTCAACTCCGCCTTTGAGGAGTTGGTTGATTATTTGTTGCATGTTGATTATTCCTTGGATTGGGCCTATTGTTACGCCGTGGTCCATGGGTACGATTACTGTGCGGTTGTCTTGTTGCATGATTCTTTTTAATCGTCGGGTTTTTCCTGGGTTCATGTTCTTTCACCTTTGTTTATTTGGGAGTCCTTAATGAGTTTTTAATTAATTTCAAGGCTCTTTCACGTTCATTCCAATCTACGAAGAGCAGGATGCTTGATGTTATGGTTAGTATACCTGAAATGTTTATGCCGCTGAGTCTGAGGTCTTCGCTGATTTTTCCTATTATGCCGTGTGTTTCTTCTAAGCCAACACCGCTTGTTTTTATGAAGACTAGGTCTTTTTTGACCGCCATTGCTATGGTTTCTTTGTTGTTCTTTGTGATGTCATGAATGTCATTGAAGAGTGACTCTAAGTTTTTCTCTTGAGAAACGTAGAGTATAACTGAATTTGTGTTCATTGACATGCCAAGAAGCAAAGAGTGCTGTTTAGTTTTTTCCACCATTTCTTGGATGATTTGAGGGTTTGCGGAGATACCGTTTCCGATTACTGTTATTTCAGCAACTGGAAAAGCATGTGCTATTTCTGCATCTAGTTCGGTTGCTAATGCTCCTGTGATTACTGTGCCCTCTTTAGCGAGGTTGCCATGTACGTGGTTGATTACCCTGACGTTGATGTTTTTTGGTTTGTACTTTAAGGCTTTGCTGTGGATAAATTTGGCTCCTGAATCGGCAAGACCTACTACAGTGTTAACGTCGATTTCTCTTAGGCGTTCTGGGTTTGAGACGATTTTTGGGTCACCCGACATTATGCCATCTGCATCAGTAACTAAGACAATTTCATCAGCGTTTAATGCTTCAGCTAGGATAAACGCGGTTGTGTCGCTTCCGCCTCTTCCAAGAGTGGTGATTTTGCCGTCTTTGGTTTTGCCGAGAAAGCCTGCGACCACTGGTATTACGCCCTTTTCTACGATCGGTAGTATGCATTCGCGAATGTTTTTTTCGCAGTCTTTGAGGATTGGGTTGGCATTTTGGAAGGCTGAATCTGTTATTATTGGCCAAGTGCTGTCTATTGGGTCAAAGTAGCAGGATTCTGCACCGTTGGTTTTTAGCGCTGCAGCGAATATTCGTATGCTGGTTCTTTCACCCATTGAGAGGATGTCGTCTAAGTCTTTTTTCTCTAGTTTCCCGTTGGAAGCGTTTTTCGCTGTTGTCATGAGGACGTCGGTTGTTTTGCCCATGGCGGAAACTACAACGGCGATGCGTGTGCCTTTTTTGGCTTCGTTCACTACGGCAACTACCGCTTTTAAGAGCCTCTCGTGATCCGCTAAGCTGGAACCACCAAATTTAACCACAATTTTTTTGTTATTTTCCATTTGTTACACCCACTTTTCGCCCAGAACTTTTCTTAAAATTTTTTCAGTTCTGAGCTTAGTTAAAATAGTAATAATAAAAGTAGTAGTCGAAGCTAAGGAACTGTGATGCACTGTTTTCTTTCTTGCTTTTGCAATTAGACATTGTAGCTTCGAACCTTGCTGAATGAGACATTCTCCAGAAAATATAAGCGTTTCGGCGTTTCGGAAATTTACTACACTTCAACCGATAACTCCCAACTTGCTTTTGCATTAGAGTATAGTCTTTATCAAGTTGACAGTGCATAAAAGAATCTAAGAAGGTAGTCCAATGAAAACGCAAACACAAAACGACTGGCAAGAAATCCTCATCCAATGCAAAAACAACGTGCAAACCAGCATACAACCATGCCTCAAAACCTTAAGGGAACCTCAACCTGACTTGGGCACGGGTGCTGGTGGAGACGCTATGAAGCCGGTGGATTTGGCTGCTGAAACAGCAATCGTTGAAACCCTAAAGCAGCATAACGTTTCCTTCACGTTAGTTAGTGAAGAGTCAGGAGTAAAAAAATTCGGCATGACCCCTGGCGAGTGCTATGTGACGGTTGACCCGATAGATGGAACCACAAACTTGTTGCATGGTTTGCCCTTCTATGCCTGTTCAATTGCAGTTTCCCGCAAGCCTGCCGTGGCGGATGTTTATGCTGGGCTGGTTGTTGACCTTTTCCACGATGTAACGTATACTGCGTTTAAGGGCAAAGGAGCATATCGGGATGGCGAAAAAATAGAAACCTCAAAAACCGTTTCTTTGGACGAGGCAGTTGTAGGCTTAGACCTAAACACTTACAAAGTTAAACAAGTCGCACCTAAATTAACCGCTTTGATTGAGAAAACCAAGCATATCCGACACTTTGGCGCTAACGCACTTGAACTCTGCTATGTGGCTAATGGTTTGACAGACGCCTTCATTGATATGCGCGGAAAACTGCGCACGACAGATGTAGCTGCTGGCTTTCTCATCATCAAAGAGGCAGGCGGAATAGTAACGACCCCAGAAAATCAAGCGTTAAACGTTGAATTGGATCCTAAGCAAACGCTGAGTTTCATAGCTTCAGGCAACATGCAAATTCACAAAAAAATCGTAAGCTTGGTTAAATCCGCATGCTAAATTTACTTTTGCCCCACCCTGCCGCTCTCATAAAAACCGAAAAAACTAAAACTCTCCTTATCGCTGACCTGCATATTGGCTGGGAAATGGCACTTCAAAAAAAAGGCATCCATGTACCAAGCCAAACGCCAAAAATTCTCAACAAATTAACTGCGATAATCACAAAATACAAGCCAGAGCAGCTGGTTATTCTTGGCGACGTAAAATACACGGTTGTTTCAAGCGAACTGGGCGAGTGGCAAGACGTCCCTGATTTTTTTACCAAATTACAAGGCTACATCGGCGACATAGCTATTGTACGTGGTAACCATGATGCCAATATTGAACCGCTTCTGCCAGAGAACATCAAGCTTCTTCCCGCAACAGGAGCAGTAATTGGTGACGTAGGCGTTTTTCATGGTCACAAATGGCCTTCACCAGCCTTGCTGAAATGCAAAACATTGGTTATGGGACATTTGCATCCCGTAGTTGTTTTCCGTGACCCAGCAGGCTTTAAAATTACAAGGCAAGTGTGGATGAAAGTAAACTGCAACACCGAAGCCTTAGCAAAGATTTTCTTGCAAAAACAAAACGTAAAAATCGAAGGCACAGTGGCAAAAACGCTACAGAAGCACTATAATATTAAGCTTAAGGCGAGGGAGATTTTCATAATGCCCAGTTTCAACGATTTCTTAGGCGGCAGACCAGTAAACGAAACAAGACCCAGAAAAGAAGTCGGCAGTGAAGCGTTGATTGGACCTGTTTTGCGTTCGGAAGCGGTGGATGTGGATAATTCTGAGCTTTACCTTTTGGACGGCACATACTTGGGGACATTAAATCAGTTGAGAAGCTTATGAATTAGTTAGGGATTGCTGGTTAACTCTTATATTTACCGCATGTTATATGCATGTTATAGTTTGAGGGAGGAAAAATAAAGTGAAACTCGTAACAGTCCTGTTACCAGAAGCTTATCTGGAAGGTTTAGATGAACTAGTCCGTGCAAACATGTATCCAAGCAGAAGCAGCGTCATAAGGTCTGCAGTGCGTGATTTGCTTAAAAAAGAGCTTTGGGAGCAAAAACGCGGAAGATAAAACCGCGCGCCTATATCCCTTTTACTGAATCGCAAAGCCTTCGTGCTGCTTGAGCCGGGTCGCCTGCCATAGTGATTTCTCGCCCAACAATGAGGTAGCTAGCGCCTGCTTTAAGCGCCGTTTCCGCTGCTCCGCCTTGTACGCCTATGCCAGGCGAGTAAATGGGGACGATTTGCCCAAGAATATGCTTTATCTCAGCTATTTTTTGAGGATAAGTTGCGCCAACCACTGCTCCGTCAGCATTCCATTTCAAAGCTTTTTTGGCAAAAGAAACATACTGCAGGGTTTGCTCGCCTGTTTCTGAATCGATTATTGTTTGGCCGTAGCCTTCACTTGCGCCTTTGTGGCTCATGTAACAGAGAAGAATGACACCTCGGTCAAGGCGTTTTGAAACTTCAAAGAGCGGTTTTAAGCCTTCGTCCCAGCCAACAAACGGGTTAGCGATTAAAGCGTCAAAACCTGCCGAGTAATAATATTCTGCGATGACTTGGTTTGTGGCGCCTATGTCGTTTACTTTAGCATCCATAATTGCCAATAGCCCTTGCCCGCGAATTTGCTCAACCAGTTGCTGCACGCCGTCAAAGGTGCCGAGCGGAAGAACAAGATGATGATTTATTTTAACCGCACAAATATAGGGATGAACGGCTTTGAGAATTTTTTGGGCCTTCGCCAAAACTTTGTTTCGGTTCTCTGGAGTCTCATACGGAAAATCCAACGCTAAAACAATTGGTGAATTCTTACTCTTGGCTGCTTCTTGCATTTTCGCTTTAAACGACATTGGTAATGCCTCTTGCTGTATCCTGTTGAGCGATTAGCTATTTCATTTTTTCGTCTGCTCTTGTCATTTTGCTTATTGTACCAAACTTTCCTTTTTGCGTAAACTCAAATCTAAATCAACCAACAGAACACTCGTTACTAAAGTTGTTCATCGCCCCGACAGCTTAAGCATATTTGGATCATCTATTAGACCCGGGGGTAGGCTAATGCGCACACACATATCGAAAGCAAAAAGCCAGTCAAATAAACATAAAAAATTTATGATAAGCTTAATTTCCCTCCTCAAACAGGCATATAACAATAAGTGCAAGCTTACTCCATAAATTTGCACTACTTGCAAGGGAAAAAACAGATGAAAAACACCGTTGCGGAAAAAGTTATCGCTCAACACTTAGCTGAAGGAAAAATGGTTTCTGACAAAGAAATTGCCTTAAAAATAGACCACACACTAACTCAGGATTCCACTGGCACCTTAGCTTACTTAGAGTTTGAAGCCATGGGTGTTCCAAAAGTCAAAACCAAGCTAAGCCTAAGCTTCGTTGACCACAACATGCTTCAGAACGATTTCAGGAACGCGGATGACCACCGCTACTTGCAAGGAGTCGCAGCCAAATACGGCATTGTTTTCTCGCGTCCAGGCAACGGCATCTGTCACCAACTCTATCTTGAACGATTTGCCCAACCGTCCCTAACGCTTTTGGGAAGCGACAGCCACACTCCAACCGCAGGCGGCATGGGCATGATTGCAATCGGCGCTGGAGGACTCGATGTTGCCGCAGCCATGGCTGGAGAACCCTTCTACCTTGAAATGCCCAGTCTCTTAGGAGTAAAATTAACTGGGAAGCTTTCGCCTTTTGTTTCAGCCAAAGACGTTATTTTGCAAGTGCTCAAAGAATTGACTGTGAAGGGCGGAGTAAACAAGATTCTGGAATACTTTGGCGCAGGAGTTAAAACACTGAGCGTACCTGAACGAGGAACCATAGCGAATATGGGCACCGAAACAGGAGCCACAACATCCATTTTCCCATCCGACGAAACAACAAGGGCTTTCCTGCGTGGACAAGAAAGAGAAAACCAGTGGACAGAGCTCAAAGCAGATGACGCTGTAAAATACAGCGAAATCCTTGATGTAGACCTTAATGCGGTTGAACCGTTAATAGCGTTGCCTCACAGCCCAGACAACGTTAAACCAGTAAGCGAAGTTGAAGGAACACCTGTAGACCAAGTATGCATCGGCAGCTGCACCAACTCGTCGCTTAGAGACTTAAAAATTGTCTCCGCCCTGCTGAAAGGCAAAAAAATCAGTGATAACGTCAGCCTCACCATTTCGCCCGGTTCAAGACAAGCCTTACAAAACCTAGCAGCCACAGGCGAACTTGAGCCTTTAATTCAGTCAGGCGCCAGAATACTTGAAAACGCTTGCGGTCCATGCATTGGAATTGGGCAAGCTCCGACAACTGAGGGCGTGTCGCTTCGAACGTTTAACCGCAACTTTAAAGGCCGCTCTGGAACACAGAATGCCAAAGTTTACCTGGTTAGCCCAGAAACAGCAGTTGCATCAGCTATTACTGGTGAAATTACGGATCCGCGAAAACTCGGCAAATACCCAGAGATTAGCTTGCCTGAAAGGTTTGTGCTGAGCGATAACATGTTTATTTACCCGACTACAAAGGCAACATCCCGTGTCGCGATGGGACCCAACATTAAACCCTTACCATCATTCAAGCCGATACCCGACCGATTAACTGGTGAAGTGTTGCTAAAGCTTGGCGACAACGTTTCAACCGACGACATTTTGCCAGGAGGCACAGAAATCATGTCCCTGAGAAGCAACATTCCCGAAATAAGCAAATACACTTTCTGCCGCGTTGACAAAACTTTTGCCGCCCGTGCCCTCGAGAAAAACGGTGGGTTCCTCGTCGGCGGCGAAAATTACGGTCAAGGCTCATCACGGGAACACGCTGCGTTGGCGCCTAAATACCTTGGCGTAAAAGCTGTTATAGCCAAATCTTTCGCTAGAATACATATGGCTAACTTAGTTAATTTCGGAATTCTACCCTTAACCTTCGCCGATAAACAGGATTATTCAGGCTTCTCGCAGGGTGACGTGTTGGATTTGGATGTTAAAGACTTTAACGGGCGCTTACTTGTGAAGAACCTGACTAAGGGTACAAAAATAGAGGTTGCCTTAAGCCTCAGCGAGTTAGAGAGGGGCATTGTTAAAGCAGGCGGAAAACTAGCTGCGATTAAAGAGAAACAAGCAAGCAAAAGTTAAACAAAAAAATTTTGCTGTGGCTATACTGTCCACAATGAGCAGCTGGTAAGCTGCCAGATGACGGCTAACGTCATTTCTGGGTTATTGTATTCTTGCACGTCTGTATAAACGTCAAGCATTCCTGTTGGTTGGTCGAAATATACATAGTCAATTCGCTGCATCTGAGTGGCACCAGTTGGGTCTCGGGTGTCAGTGAAATTACCTTGAATTCCAAAGTAGTTCATCTGTCTTGACGAGGAGCTGAACGTTCTTGTTTCGGTGTTGTTGACTTGGACGTAGTCATAGCCGCCGGGGCGTGTATAGTCATTTATTTTTAGGTCTGCGGGATAGAGCATCCAGAACCCGTTTTGGTTGCTTTGTTCTCCGCTTGAAATATTGAGCCATTGAGAATCCTGTGTGTGCGTTCCATTGCTCCACCCCCAGTTTTGGGTGAACGTCACTACTGTCCCATTAATCTGTGTGATTGTTATTGTGCAGGTGGTGCCGTTAATAGAGTTAAAACCTGCATATTCCGACTCAGGGTTGGCGTCTGAACTGTACAGGGCTGACTCCCCTGTTATGTTGTAAGTAAACCAGTCGCCGACGTGGACTCCAATAACAACATTTATTGTCTTCGACTTGGGATGCTGGGTTGTATAGATTACTGCCGCAGCTGCAACAGCTATTACAACAATAAGAATGATTGCAAGGTACACTTTCCACGGTTTTCCTTTCTTGGGCATAAACCTTACATTAATTGCTCAACTATTTAGTTGTTTTCCCAAAACCGCCAATAGAAACGGCGCAAACTCTCCAGCAGAAACAACGAATTTCACTGGGTAATTAGCGGCAGGCTTCTATGGGCTGAATTTTTAGGATCAGGAAAACTTAAGAGAAACTGTTCACCAATAATTTTCGAAAGTATCTGGTGATTAACTTGTACTGTCATAAATGTGGTGCTCAACTTCCAGATGACGCAGCGTTCTGCACAAAATGCGGAACAAGCACAGGATTAAATGTTACAAAGCCAACTGCCGCTTCTACGGGGCCTGTTCTTGCCCCCAGCGGAGTAGCCTCTTTAAAGTGCCCTAACTGCGGCGCACCTATCTCACCCAAATTCGGTGAAATGGTCATAACCTGCGAGTATTGCGGCAGCGGAGTCACTCTTGGAACTCAAGGTTGGACTAACATTCAGAAGCAGACAATGCTTGCCTTGAAGGTTGCCAGCGTTGACGAAGTGAATTCAATAATCACGCCGATGATGGACAAGGGTCTTCTGCACAGACACCTTCACGAAGACTCCAAGCAGGAGGAAATGAGCCTCACGTACGTGCCTTACTGGATTGTGAGCGTCTCTGCGCGCACGTCCGTTGTCGCTACGGATGAAACGGCCCAAATTGCACAGACTGCTTCAACCGCCTTGCTAATGGGCGTGATATTCGGCGGGATGAGTGGGGGTTTCGGAGGAGGACGCAGGCGCCTTTTTGAGGGTGGATCAGGAACAGGCGGCTTGTTGACCGGCGCTCTTGGGTTGGGGCGGATGCGGATAATGGCTTTTGGAATGGGGATGGGATACGGCGGCGGAATGAAAAAGACCGAACAAATTGACGCGAACTACAACTTCCCTGTAATTGCGCTAAAGGCTCTCACGGACTATCAGCCGCGGGACTACCAATTCAATCTCGAAGGCAGAGAGCTGTTTGACATTTCCAAGTTGCCCAAGGACGTTAAGATCCTCAACGGAGACATCAGCGAAGACGTTGCCAAATCCCAAGCAAAGACCTTGGTCGATCAGCTCCAATCACAAAAAGCACACGCGAAATATCACATGATCCAATCGATAAACACTGAGTCGGATGTCGGGGACGTGGAGCTGCTCCACGCTCCAGTATGGTTCGCGAAGTACGATCACAAGGGGAACAAAATCGTGCTGGTCATTGATGCCAACTCTGGCAGAGTGATCAACAGTCTCGGCCTCTGAGAGCGGCAGCGCGCGAGGCTGTGATTCGGCTATCAATAAAGAGTTTGGACTAGGACAAAATATAGCACAGCACACAGGTTCCTGAAGTCTTAACTGGGAACTATTCTTCTTTTTTTGTCAATACTTGACGCTTTTTTGCGAGAAACACGTTCCACGATGAGTTAGCTTTAGTGATTACTTGAACATCCGCAAAACCAACAGAGTACATAATATTTAGGATTTCTTCCAGCGGGAAAAGGCGCATATGTGTTTGTTCAATCATTTTTGCATGTTCAACCTCATACGCTCCGTCCTTCACCATTTCACTCACCACAAGCAGTGTTCCATTTGGCTTTAACACCCTTTTTATTTCTTGCAAAGCAGCAGGAAGGCTAGGCCAGAAATAATAGGTTTCAAAAGCGGTTACTAAATCAAAGAAATTATCGGGAAAGGTCCTTTTTTCAACTGAACCTTCGATGATTTCCACGCGGCTTTCGGCAATTAACTGTTTGTTCACTTTTTTGGAGTATCTCACCATATCAGCTGAATAGTCAATGCCGAAAACTTTTCCTTGAACCGCCCGCTGAGCCAGTCTGCTAACCGTTTTTCCTCCTCCACAACCCACATCCAAAATTACACAGTCGGGGTCAATGTTCACCTGTGATAGCTCCCATAAGGATAACGGTTTATGGCCTTGATTCATAAAGGCGGCAATCAACCTGCCGCGAAGACCCGTTGGGCGTTTGAATTGTTCCATTAACCCGAATATGATGCACCTTCAGGTTTTTGATTACCGAGACAAAAGTAACCTAATAAAGTTTATGTCTCTTCCAAAAGTGGAAATTTAAGAACAGCTACACAAGAGAGCTATGAACGGCTTGACGGTTTTGATTGTTAGACTCTCATTAATTTTGCAATGCCTCCAAATCTTCTCGAGCACAAACCATAATAATTTAGGGACAAGCCAGCGCGCTTCTACACTTGTGCGCTCGTCTCTTTTTTCCTGTGAATACACATGTGATACCTAAAATCCTAAAAAGGCAATAAGGATTCCTGACGTTGTGGTTAGCCCTGTGACTGCGTTGGAAACATAAGTGGCTTCTGGTGAATGATTGGCAATTATGCCTAATCCAAACACAATAACGCTTACTGTTATTAGTATTCCAGAACTTTCAGCCATTCAAAATGTATTTCAACCATGTGTTTGAGGTTGCTGCCTTGGTGGAGTTACAGACGGTGAAGGATGCTTAGAAGTTTTGACGCAAATAGGATAAAAGTCCAATGAAAAAAGTTAGGTACGCCGAAATATTTATTAGGTGTGCCTAAACATGTTTTAGGTATGCCTAAATCCGAAGTAACATCAAGCAAAAGCATGCAAGATTACCTAAGAGCAATAGCGGCGCTCTCAAACAACGGCGACCCCGTCAACACAACCGAAATCTCCCGATACTTCAAAATTGCACCAGCAAGCGTAACTGAAATGATAAAAAAACTATCCGAAAACGGTTACGTAAAATACTCATCATACCACGGAAGCACCCTCACAGCGAAAGGTGTCAAAGAAGCCCAAAAAATCACCCGCAAACACAGATTACTTGAAAAATTCCTCTCAGACGTACTGCACATCGGAAAAGATCAAGTCCACACTCAAGCATGCGAAATGGAACACTCGTTATCAGACGAAGCAGAAGAATCGCTTTGCCGCTTCCTAAAGCATCCTGATACTTGCCCCGACGACGGCAAAATAATTCCTGCCTGCGACTTGCCCTTCACAACATGCGAGGAATGCATCGCTTTGCATAAGAAAGGCTTAGAAGAAGTGGGAAAACGCCAGCAGAACCTTCAATCGATATGCAATCTTAAATCAGGCGTTCACGCAAAAATCTCCTTTATCAGAGGCGAACACAGAATCCTTCAAAGACTTCTGGACATGGGATTAACTCCTGGAACTCCGATAAAAATCGAAAGAGTCGCACCATTAAAAGGACCCATCGAAGTTTGTGTAAGAGGTTCAAAAGTTGCACTTGGGCAAGACATCGCTGCAAACGTCTTTGTAGAATCAATTCAAAAACCGAACTAGGCCTCTGATTAGATATGTCATGCCACTCAGATTCATCTCCTAACTCTAAGAAACAAAAAAACAATGGAAAAACCTTGACTATTGCCTTAGCGGGGAACGCTAATGTTGGAAAAAGCGTCCTGTTCAACCAACTTACAGGTTCAAGTCAGATAATCGGTAACTGGCCTGGCAAAACGGTGGATAAAGCCGAAGGCGCACTCACGTTTGAGGGGCAAAAAATCACGGTTATTGACTTGCCCGGCATCTACTCGTTCTCTACGTTCGGTATGGAAGAACTCGTTTCCCGAGAATACATTGCCACCCAGAACCCCGACGTAGTCATAAACGTGGTTGACGCAGCGGTTTTAGAGCGGAACTTGTTCTTCACCATGCAACTCATCGAAATGGATGCCCCGCTTGTTATTTGCCTGAATCAGGTTGACGAGGCGAAGAAAAAAGGCATAACCATCAACCGCAAAAAGCTCGAGCAACTCTTAGGCGTGCCCGTAGTTCCCACAGTAGCCATACGCGGAGAAGGAATATACGAACTAACCAAAACCGCCCTCAACGTCACACGCGACCACCAAAACCACAAGTCCCACCTCAGATACGGCGCCGAGATTGAACAACGCATAAGCAAACTAGACCAAATCATCCAAAACGCCAACCTAAACCTGAATTACCCCTCGCGCTGGGTCGCCATCAAACTGCTTGAAAATGACCCAGAAACCAAAAAGTTAGTGGCATCTTCCGAAACTGTCAACAAGGCTTCTGAAGATTTGGCTACTGAAATCTCCGCCATCCACCACGAACCCTCATTTGCAGTCATTGCCTCGGAACGGTATGGTTTGGCGAGCAAGATTGCGAGTGAGGTGCAGCGGCAAGCCGAAGTCCGAACCACCGTTTCTGACAGGGTGGAGTGGATAACTACTCACCGAGTCTTGGGCTATGTTACGTCTGCGGCGGTGATTGCGGGTTTGCTGGTTTGGACGTTCAGCATCGGCAGCCTGCTTTCAGGGTTATTCTCGAAGGGTCTATCGTTTTTTTCGCCTGTTAACCCTGCTTTGAGTGGGTCAATTCAGGGTATACTCTGGAACGGAGTGTGGGGCGGAGTAGTCGCAGGTTTAACGCTGATTATTCCGTTTGTTGTGCCCTTTTACCTGATGCTTGCCATGATTGAGGACTCAGGCATTCTCACCCGAGTGGCGTTCATGATGGATAGCGCCATGCATAAAATCGGTCTTCATGGCAAAGCGCTAATTCCCATGATCCTAGGTTACGGCTGCAACGTACCCGCCATTCGAGCATGCAGAATCATGGAGACTAAGCGTGAACGGTTGCTAGCGACGTTTGCTATCACTTTTGCTCCTTGTGCAGCCAGAACAATCGTCATTCTTGGTTTGGTAGCTGTTTTCTTAGGTCCTTGGTGGGCGTTATCCCTGTATGTCATAGACATCGCGCTTATTTTCGTTCTTGGAAGAATAGCGTTGAAAGTTGTTCCTGGGCAATCCACGGGACTGATTATGGAGATGAGCTCTTTCAAAGTTCCTTCCTTATCTGTGGTTGCTAGGCAAACTTGGTCGCGAACCAAATCTCTGATATACATAGTGTTTCCGCTGTATATCGCTGGAAGCGTCGTAGTTCAAGTCTTGTATGCGGTGGGTGTTCTGCAGCAAGTAAGCAACGTGTTATCACCTATCACAGTTTTCTGGCTTGGACTCCCCGCCATAGCTGGCATACTGCTGATTCTGGGGTTCGTTCGCAAAGAAATGGTATTACTAGCTGCGGTTGCTATCTTTAGCTCAACCAATCTTGCTTTGTTCTTTAGTCCGGTTCAACTATTGACGCTTGCATTAGTGAACATGATTTATATTCCATGTTTGTCTACGGTTGCTGTGCTGGCGAAGGATTACGGTTGGAAGACTGCCGTTGTCATAGCAGTTGCAAACTTTGCCGTTGCGATACTGGTAGGCGGAATAGCTTTCCGTCTCCTCTCGCTAGTTATCTAAACCGAACCCAATGAATGCTCAAAGCCAACAAGTACAATGCCGAGTACTTGCCAACCAAAATAAAAGCAAAGAAGAAAGAGCAAACAGAGCCTGTAATCAAGCTTTTTTGGTAAAGAAGAAAATCCCGTAATTCTTGTATGGCAGCATCTGCTCAAGGTTGAAATTGACTACTTCAATTTCCGCTTTTAACGCTTCTGGATTTTGAACTGGCGCTCCAGGGAAGATGCCCTTCTTCACAACTTCCACAATCGCAAGCTTTCCGCCGGGCTTCAGAATTCTGCCGAACTCTTTTAGAACTGCTTCACTTTCACCGACTTCATGATAGACTGTTACGAGAAGAATCGTGTCAACTGAGCCGTCGTCGAGTTGAAGTTTTTTGCCTTCACTCTGCAAAAACTGTATATTCTTAACTCTGGCCTTCGCGGCTTTGTTCTGGGCTTTTTTAAGCATCGCGAGTGAAAGGTCAACTGCAACCACCATTTTGGCTTTCTTTGCCAGTTCTATGGTGTAGAAGCCGGGTCCGCATCCAAAATCCATTATGACATCGTTTGGGTTGATGGCGAGTTTCTCTATGAGTTCGGAGGGCGGCTGAATCCACCGTCTTATCGGATTATCTAAAAAGAAGGCGCCTGATGCTGAATACGGGTGTCCTTTTTGTGACATGTTGTCAACTCTCCGTTAAAGAGACTTTTGCTGGAATTAGCTTTTGTTTATATAAGAATATATGCTTTAGATTTTAAAAGGACCAAAGTTATGTAGTAACTAAAAAGCAAGTGGGACACGAATATCCTTTGTAAAAACCAAAAAATCAAGGAGCTGCTTCTTTTTAGGTGGTTCTTCAAGGAAAAAGCTAAGTTGGCTCCTCCGAAACGTCCTTTTCTTTGTCTCCGGATTGCTTCTTATTTAGGTGAATTATGAGTTGGTGGTTTTTCTTGACAAGAGCTACATCTTCTTTTTCTATATTGTCTGCAACTACTTCTCCGTTGTATTTGGCGCGGCTGGGATAGCCTAGTTCTTTTAGTTCGTTTATGAGGAGTTCGCGTAGTTTTTTTAGTTGTTCGCTTGATGTTTGTGGGTCTCTGGTGAAGCAGAAAGTAATGGTTTTTTTGTCAGGGTCATAGTTTGCTCGGGTGCCTTTGCCAAGTTTTTCTACGTGACCCCATATTGTTTTGTCGCTGGAATCTCTCATGTTTTCACCTTGCTATTTCTCTCTTTTAAAGGAGCCATGTCCGCCTGCCTTAGTGATGTTTGTGACTA
>Ga0208457_1001098_pt1 | contig 21147 bp, 17 predicted proteins | sample June2015DPH_10_1_FD_185513 | JGI IMG/M metagenome (GOLD analysis project Ga0208457, IMG submission 185513) | Peatland microbial communities from SPRUCE experiment site at the Marcell Experimental Forest, Minnesota, USA - June2015DPH_10_150... | ecosystem: Environmental > Terrestrial > Soil >... | reverse complement strand
CCAGATCCGGCTCTACACTCAGAACTACAATCAACACGCCACCGCCTTCCGCTGGGTCGCTACTGCCGACGACATCTTGGAAAAACTCCGCAGACTAACGAAAGTTATTTCTGCGACACCACACTAGTTTCTGGAGTTGGCGCCGGCATGATACCACACTGGCCGGTTCCCTCTCAGAGTAGCTCTTGTCATGGCCCGTCAAAAGTGGGCCGATTTTGGCACACTCAACCATGAAAGCGCTCCGCCAGGAAAACCAAAACGCCGCGCAAGTGACTGCGGCGGCGATTTGCTGAAAGCTGGCCCGCCAGCCGTCTTGTCCCGCCGACCTGTCCGCCATAGCTTCCCTGGGCTCCGTAGCCTTGGCGAAGGAGGCAGCGACGGCGGAAGGCTTTCCTCAATCGCTGGGGTGGTTCCGGGCATCTTCCCGTTGCGCAGCGGCAATGCCCGCCTTCGCCAAGCCTACGGCGCGCAGCCTCCGCCTCGCCGATGGATCCCTGCACAACGTCTCGGTAAGCTTATGGCTGGCCTGCCAGCCGTAGGCTCGGCGGAGGCTGGTGGCAAGGCCCGGAATCGAACCGGGGACACAAGGATTTTCAGTCCTCTGCTCTACCAACTGAGCTACCTTGCCGGAGCGAAAGAGGGGCAGCAAATGAAGGGTGCGGATTGACGTCAACGGGATTCCTCCCGAGATCGCCGGTACCAAGCGGCGGGAGATCGGATTTCCAGACATCCAATCATTTTTACAGGAGGTAACGGAGCGAACGGAGGCGAAACCAAGCTGCGAAGCTTTCGGTCTTCGTTTTCTCGGTTGCCTTCTGTTCAAACAACCCGTGGCCGGCAGACCTGATTGAATTCATTCACGACGCCAAGAAGTGCCTCGGCACTGCTTGTCGGAAGCTCGGGTATCCTCATTTCACGCATCACGATTTCGATCTCACCTATCACCTACTCCTCACCACGTCGGCAAGTCCGATCTCTATACGAGCCCATCGTTTATTGCGCACAGGTACCGAGCAAACCTTTCAGAATGGTTCTGGCTCGTGGTAATCGACCATCGCGAAATCACTGAACTCCTCGGGCAGGAGCCTGTGCCAATCTATTCTGAACGTCTCAATCCGCCGCTTCGCCACTTCGCGACGGACGCGACGAATCGTCTTTGGGTGCTTTCCTCGCGCCCAAAAGTCGAAGACCGCGACCCCTTGCAGCTTCGTGCCCTCGCGGGCGGCAGCCGCTAAGCCGGATCCATGCAGTTGAACCATGATTTCTCTCGGTATTCCTGAAACCTTTGGGTGAACAATGTAGGAGCCTGCTTGCAGGCGATCTTTCCTCCTGCAATCGCGAGTAAACTCGCTCCTACAACTACATGAGTCCGGCTAAGATGTCGTAAAGCGTGGAATCCACTGGGAGAGACGCTGGCACGAACTCCGAGCAAAGCCGGCGATAGCCGACCCGTTCCGCCCGCGTGATGAACAGCCTCTCATCGTAGGCGCGGTGTCGCTCCGCCCGGAGCGTTCGGGGTTGCTTGCATCCCCGGTGCAGGGTGATAACCACGCGCTGAGGTTTGCCATGGCGAAAATCCCGGATCATTTTCTCGACGGTCGAAGGTTGTCACGCGCTGCCGGGACCCGGGCCGCTTGATGAATGCCACTCCACAGAAAATCGCTCTGATCACCGGCGCCAACAAGGGCATCGGCTTCGAAGTGGCGCGGCAGCTCGTGGGCCATGGTTTTCAGGTGGTCGTCGGCGCCCGCCGGCCCGACGCCGGACAGAAGGCCGCGGCTGAACTCGCAGGCGGATTCGACAAGCTCACCGCAAGCGGGCAGGCGCAGTTCCTCGAAATCGACATCGCCGATCCGCCCAGCATCACCCGCGCGGCCCGGCAGCTGGCAACGTTGGTCGATCATCTCGATGTGCTGGTGAACAACGCCGGCATCCTCGAAGACGGCAAAGCCACCGCACTCGACGTGGACGCCGGGGTGGTGCGACGCACCTTCGAGACCAACACCCTCGGTCCGTTGCTCGTCACGCAGGCGATGCTGCCGCTGCTGCTCCGGGCGCCCGAAGGCGCGCGCATCATCAATGTTTCCAGCGGCGCCGCTGCTCTCGGTGAGATGGCGAGCTGGGCGCCGGCCTACAGCATCTCCAAAACGGCGCTCAACGCCGTCACCCGCCAGTTCGCCGCCGCCCTGCGCCCGCGCCGCGTTGCGGTCAACTCGGTGTGTCCCGGCTGGGTGCGCACCGACCTGGGCGGTGCCGGCGCCCCGCGCACGGTGCAGCAGGGAGCCGATACCATCGTCTGGCTCGCCACCGAGGCGCCGCTTTCGCTCACCGGCCGTTTTGTCCGCGACCGGAAGGTCATTGGGTGGTGACCGGCAGGCTGGCGTTGCCCTTGGCCGCCCGCGCTAGCGCAGCAGCGAGCGCAGGTCGTCAAGGGAGAGGCGGGCGGCGGCGGCATCGCTGGCTTCAAACACGTCCGCCAGCAGCGCCCGCTTGGCTTCTTGGAGTTGCAGCACGTTCATTCCGAGGCTTGCCGATTCTAACTTGTCAACTAATAGTTGACAAAAGGCTCAGCGCGATGCGGCGATCCGCCGGTCATTAGGGGGCGAGGAGCGAACGCAAATCGGCGAGGGACAACCGGGCGGCGGCGGCATCGCTGGCTTCAAACACGTCCGCCAGCAGCGCACGCTTGGCCTCCTGGAGCTGCAGCACCTTCTCCTCGACGGTCCCGACGCAGATCAACTTGTAGCTCGTGACCACGCGCGTCTGGCCGATGCGGTGGGCCCGGTCGGAGGCCTGCGCCTCCACGGCGGGATTCCACCACGGGTCGAAGTGCACGACGGTGTCGGCCCCGGTCAGATTGAGTCCGGTGCCGCCCGCCTTGAGCGAGACGAGGAATACCGGCACGTCGGACGATTGCTGGAAACGGTCAACCTCCGCCTGCCGGGCGCGGGCGGGCATGGTGCCATCGAGGTAACAGCAGGCCATGCCCTGCGTCTCCAGTTCCGCACGCAGCAGCGCCAGCAGGGAGGTGAACTGGGAAAACACCAGCATGCGATGGCCGTCATCGACCGCCTCTTCCAGCAGCTCACGAAAGGTCTCCAGCTTGGCCGAGGCGAAGTCCGGATCCTCCGCATGCTCCTTCAGCAGCCGCGGATCGCAGCAGATCTGCCGGAGGCGCAGCAGTTGCGTGAGCGCCGCGAGGCGCAGCCGGGCCTCGGCGGCGCCGTCCGCGGCCAGGGAATCGAGTTCGCGCTCGCCGCGCTCCTGCCACTCGCGGTAGAGCGCTGCCTGCATGGGGGGGAGCTCGCAGTAAACGGTCTGCTCAATCTTCGGCGGCAGTTCGGGCGCGACCGCGGCTTTGGTGCGGCGCAAAATGTAGGGCGCGGTCTGGGCGCGCAGCCGCCCGTCAAACCAGGCCTTTTCATCACCGTGCGCCCCGGCTGGTGGGAGCGTGAGGTAGCCGGGCATCAGAAAATCGAACAATGAGCGCAGGTCGTCGAGGCTGTTCTCAATCGGCGTGCCCGTGAGCAGAAAGCGCCCGCGCGCCCGGAGTGCGCGCAGCGCCTGCGCATGCTGCGTGCGGCGGTTCTTGATGTGCTGGGCTTCGTCGCCGATGACGCAGATGAACTCCGCGGATTCAAACAACGCCTGGTCACGCACCAGGGTGCCGTAGGAAGCGATGACGAGGTCGGCTTCGTTGAACGCGGTCACGGAATCCGGCCGCCGGTCGCCGTGATGCGCGATGATCCGCAGCGCGGGCGTGAACCGGGCCGCTTCGCGCCGCCAGTTTTCCACGAGCGAGGCGGGGCAGACGACGAGGCTGGCGCCGCGAAGCGGAGGATCCACGGCGCGAAACACCGCGAACAGTGCCAGCGCCTGCAGGGTTTTGCCCAGGCCCATTTCGTCGGCCAGGACGCCACCGAGCTCGTGGCGGTACAAATGCCACAGCCACGCCACCCCGAGCCGCTGGTAGGGTCGCAGCAGCGCGGCGAGCGGCGGCGGCACGGGCGCCGGCAGGAGTTTCGACAAGTTGCGCAGGGCTTCGCTGCGCGCGCGCCAGGCCGCCGGCGGCTGGAAGGCCGGCGTGAGCGATTCAAGCAGGCCATCGGCCTCGGCCACGCCCGCGCCGGTTATGTGCACCGTCCGGCGGGGGGTCGCACCGGTCGTGGCATCGCCCGACAACCGGCGCTGAGCCTGGGCAAGCCGGTCGAGCATCGCGGTGGGCAGAAGCACGATGTTGCCGGCATCCTCGACGTAGCCCCGTCCGCCCGACAACGCGGCGCGCACGGCCTCCTCGGAGGCCCGCCCGGCCCGCAAGGCCAGCGTGACGTCGTAGCCGCCGGCGGTCTCGACTGCCGCGCAGGTCGCCTCGGCAAGCTGCAGCCGCGCCGTGTTGTGTTCGAAGTTGGGCGTGAATTGCGCACCGTAGTGCTCGCGCAGGCTGGTCCAGTGGGTCGCGAGGAAGTTGAGCGTCTTGTGCCGGTCGCGCAGCCACCACTTGCGGTTCGACGTCTCCAGCACGAAGCCGTGCTGCTTGACCAGCTCAAGTGCTTCGTCGTGGGTCGGGTGTTCGGAGGAGGGAAGGGACATGGCGAGATAATGCTCGCTGCCGTCGACCTTCAACGGGGTGGCGGTGCCGGGTATGCCGGGTTTGGGTCGCAGGATTCTGGGCGGATCCGGCTGGGGCGCGGGCGGGGGGGCCGGGAGTCCTGTTTCCTCGAGGTGCTCGCTTACTCCACTAAGAACCCCGTTGTTCCAGGCGAGCGGTTCCGCCGGGCGGTTGACCCAGAAAAACACCGGCTGATCCTCGGTGACGGAGATGAGTTCACGCAGCTGGGCGCGGGTGAGCTGGAGAAACAGCGGAGATTTTGCCTGTGGACCCGTCTGGTGCTGGAGCCAGGCAAGCGCCGGCAGCAACTCCGGGGCGGGGGCGGGGCCGGAAGCGGACTCGATCTTCACGGCCACGGCGTTGCGCGCAGCCGCTGCCGCGAGATTGGGCGGGAGCAAGACCCGAAGCATGGCGTCAACATTCGGAGTGGCCGCCTCGACGCGAGGTATTTTTTGGCCGGGATGATGCCGTTGGCCGTGGTGGAACCCGCACTCCGTGCGGGTTTCCGCTAGCGGACTCCGGCCAGCCCGCACGGAGTGCGGGCTCCACCTTTCAGTGGCGCCGAGTCTGCTCTCATTTCGAAGGTTGACTGCATCGATCCGGCCTAGGGGATGCGGCGGCGGCATTTCGGAGGCTCAACCACGGGTGGACATGACGCGGCGTCGCAGTATGAATGGCCATGTGAGCCACCGCCTCCGCTGCCTGATCACCACCGGACCGACGCGCGAGCATCTCGACCCGGTGCGGTTCCTGAGCAACGGCTCGAGCGGCAGGATGGGCTACGCGCTGGCCGAGGCCGCCGCGGCGCGCGGGTGGCAGGTTGACGTGGTGAGCGGCCCGGTGGTGCTGCCGCCGCCGGCGGGGGTGAGCGTGCATCATGTGGTATCGGCCGAGCAGATGTTTGGAGTGTGCGAACCGCTTTTCGCATCGTGCGACCTCTTCTTTGCCGTGGCCGCGGTGGCCGATTACCGACCCAAGTTTTTTTCGCAGGAGAAGCTCAGAAAGAGCGGCGGGGAGATGCGGCTCACCCTGGTGCCGACCATTGACATTCTGAGGACACTCGCCGCGCGCAAGCGGCCGGGGCAGATCGTGGTGGGATTCGCCGCCGAGACGCACGACCTTGAGGCTTGCGCGCGGCGCAAGCTGGAGGAAAAAGCGCTCGACTGGATCGTGGCCAACGACGTGAGCCGTCCCGGACTTGGCATGAACGCAGACGACAACGCCGTATTGCTGCTGGGGCGCAGCGGGGAGCGGCTTGCCTTTGGACCGGCGCCAAAATCTGCGGTGGCCGGGTTCATCCTTGGAAACGTGGCGCCGGCATCCGGAACGCGCGGCCCGTAGGAAGTCATCCGGCAGACCCAAGGGGGTCTGGCGCGGGTGGCGCGAGGGAACTTTCGTCTGTAAAGGGCGGAAAAGTTCCCGGATTTTTTTGTTTATCCAGTGCGAAAAACCTGAACCGCAGGTGCTCCGCGGGGTCCATCGGCCCGTGCAATATGCCCAAACCCGCCCGCCCAAGTAAAAACCCGCGCCAATTTGTCGTTGTGAATAAAAGCCCCTTTACATCCCTCCCGCCGGCACCCCTCATGCGCCCCCCACTTTGAGTTTCATGGACAGCAACAGACATCACTTGCAGTACGTCATCCTCCTCTGGGTGGCTCTTGCCATCGGGGGTGGCGCTGCGTTCGCATCGGAGCGCTGGGAAACGCTGCAGGCCATCAATTGGGTGGAGAATCCGCACAACAGCACCAAGGTGGGACCGCGCGGAGAGCTGGGGCCCTACCAGTTCAGGCCATCCACGTGGCGAATGCACACCAAGAAGCCGTTCGCGCTGGCGGTGGAGCGCCAGGCTGCCGACGATGTGGCCGTGCGGCATTACGAGTGGCTCAAGCGCGGCTTGGAAAGCAATGGCATCGAAGCCACGCCCTATAACATCGCGCTGGCGTGGAATGCGGGCCTCGATCAGGTCGTCAACGGTCGCGCGCCGGCGTCGGCCCAAGAGTACGCGTCGCAGGTCAGCAACCTGGTCGAAAACCTGAAGGCGCGCGTGACCGCGAATTCACCCTAGCCGGGGCGACCGTTTGCCGGTGGCATTCCCGGAACCATGACGGGCGTGGAGTCCGGGGCGCCGCCCGGTTACTCCAGAAACGTCGCCTGTTCAGGCCGGCTGGCCTTGCGCTTGGCTTCCTCTTCCTCGGGCGTCGAATTGAGATGCCGCGGCGGGCGCGCCACACGCTTCGCCACCGCCGCCTCGCGTTCAGCCACGAGGCGCTCGGCGATTTCCTGGATCTGCAGTTTGATCCAGTTGTAGGTTTCGCTCCCCTCGCGGTAATCGGCCCTGCCGTAGTGGCCGATGCGGTCGGCATTCCGCAGCGCATCGTTCTGCTTGAATTCATCGAGCCGGTCCGGGTTGTACACACCGTAGGCCTTGCCGCCGCGCTCCTTGACGAGGGAAAAGCAGGGGATGTCGCTCGGACCGTCCGCGATGTAGATCATGTTCGAGAACTGGATGCGCCTGTCCTCGGACGGGATCTTCGCATTCACGTCGAGCACCGGGTCCTTGTTGGTGCCCTTGTTGATCTCGAAGAGCGCCCGCGTCTTGGAGGTGTTGTCGATCATCATGCCGATCTGCGCGATCTCGGCGTCGGCCCCCAGCTCGAACTCCTTTTGCTGAAGAAAGCCCGGCTGGAGCGGGTTTTCGATGAACTCGCAGCCCCAAATGCCGTCGACGTACGGGGCGATGGCGCTGCCGCGGATCATCTCGGCGATGCCGGTGCTGACAATGTAGTGCTCGAGCTGGAGTTCGTGCTTCCGGTATTCCGGGTTCTCGGTCAAAAAGCCTCTGCTTTTTTCGAAGAATTCCGGCAGCCCCTGGTAAAACTTGATCTCGGCGCCGAGTTCATGGAGCACTTTGTTGTTTAGCTTCGGCATCCGCCCGGTGCGCACATAGGTGAGGATGTGGTTCAGGTAGCTGATCTCGCCGGAGATGCGGTAGCCGCGTTTGGCATAGGTCTCGACCAGCTTGTTGGTCTCGGCCCAGAACGTCGCCTCATCGATCCCATAGCGACGGAAGAGCGGCCCCTGCATGTAGCCCGGAATAAGAGTCTTGTCGAAGTCCCAGATGCAGGCGATGATGGACTGAGTGAAGAGCGTCGTAGCCATGGCTGATCGTCACTTGTAGGCGGGGTTCCGCCACATAGCGACTGGTCTTAACCAAGCCGCAGACGGCGGCTGGTGCAATTCGCAAATCTCCACGCCTCTTCCCTCCCTTTCCCTCATGGACACTCTGCCGGACATCGCCCCTTTCCAGCGGCGCCTTGACGAGCTCAGCGCGCAAATGGCGGAGCCGTCGTTCTATGCCAATCCGCGGCATGCCGCCGAGGTGACGCGCGAGCAGCAGAAACTCGCCCAGCTGGTCGCCGACCATCATGCCTTTGAGAAACTTGGACGCGAAATCGCCGAGGCCGAGACGCTGGCCCGGGATCCCGCTGGCGATCCCGCCTTCAAGGAGCTCGCCGCGCAGGAGCTGCCCGGGCTGGCGCGCCGGCGCGCTCTGCTGGCCAGCAGAGTGCTGCTCGCCATGATCCCGCCCGACCCGACCGACTCGCGCAACACCGTCATGGAAATCCGCGCCGGCACGGGCGGCGAGGAGGCGGCGTTGTTCGCCGCCGAACTGGCCCGCCTTTATCAGAGATATGCCGACGCGCACGGTTGGAAGATCGAGCCGTTGGGCAGCAGCGGGAGCGAGCGCGGCGGCTTCAAGGAGGTGAGCTTCCTCATCAGCGGGCAGGACGTTTACCGGCAGCTCAAATTCGAGAGCGGCGTCCACCGCGTGCAGCGCGTACCCGTCACCGAGGCCAGCGGCCGCATTCACACCTCCACCGTCACCGTCGCCGTGCTGCCCGAGGCGGAGGAGGTCGACGTTCACCTCGACCCGCAGGATCTGGAAATCACCGTCCAGCGCGCGAGCGGCCCGGGCGGGCAGGGGGTCAACACCACCGACTCCGCCGTGCGCATCATCCACAAGCCGACGGGCATGATTGTCTTTTGCGCCGACGGCCGCTCGCAGCAGAAAAACAAGGCCAGCGCGCTGGCCGTGCTCCGTTCGCGGCTGCTCAAGCTCCGGGAGGACGAGGAGCGCGCGAAATACTCTGCCCAACGTCGCAGCCAGATCGGCACCGGCGACCGTTCGGAGCGCATCCGCACCTACAACTTTCCGCAGAACCGGGTGACCGATCATCGCATCGGCCTCACGCTCCACAACCTGCCGCGCGTGCTGGAGGGGGGAATCGACGAGATCATCGCCGCGCTGCAGAAGGCCGACTACGAGGGCAAGCTCGCCGCGCTTACCGGCCAGAGGTACTCGCCACCCCGGACCGCCGGCGATGATTGAACCGGAGAACCAGCCTCCGGTTAAGCCGCGTCTTCCACCGGTCTGAGGCGGGCCGATACGGCAAACACCCTTTACGGTCGGGGCTTCCTCGTTAATTTGGACAGCCGCCGGAATTCACGCCAATGATCACCCTCCTCGAGGTCATCAAGAAAACCACCGATTTTTTTACGGCGAAGGGCGTGGAGAACCCGCGGCTCAACGCCGAACTGCTCATCGGCCACGTGCTCGGATTGCAGCGGATGCAGCTTTATCTGCAATTCGAACGGCTGGTGACGGAACCGGAGTTGGAGAAGATCCGCCCGCTCGTTAAGCGCCGGAGTCAGCGGGAACCGCTGCAGTACATTCTGGGCGAAACGGAGTTCTTTCACCTCAAGCTGAAGATCGACCGCCGGGCGCTCATCCCGCGGCCCGAAACGGAGCACCTCTGCGAGCTCATCACCCAGCGTCTGCCGGCTCCGCCCGTCACGATTCTGGATCTTGGCACCGGCTGCGGGGCGATCGCCCTCGGACTGGCGGCGTTCTATCCCGAGGCGGCGGTCACGGCGCTCGACGTGAGCGAGGCGGCGCTGGACCTTGCGCGGGAAAACGCGGAGGCACTCGGTCTGGCCGGACGCACGCGGCTGCTGTGCTCGGACTGGTTTGCGGCGCTCGAACCAGGCGTCCGGTTCGAACTGATCGTCGCCAATCCGCCTTATCTCTCGGAGCAGGAAACCGCCGCCGCCATGCCCGAGGTGCGCGGGCATGAACCGCACGTGGCGCTGTCGTCGGGTGCGGACGGCATGACGGCGCTCACCCGCATCATCACCGAGGCGCCGCCTTTCCTCCCGGAAGCGGGCCTCCTTGCGCTGGAAACCGGCATCGCCCAGCATGCGGTGCTGCGGGAGCGCGCCGCGGCGGCGGGGTTCGCGCGCGTCGAGTCCCTGCGGGATCTCGGTGACTGCGACCGCTACCTGCTGGCCTGGCGGCACTAAGCCGAAACCATGCAATTGTAGGAGCGAGCTTGCTCGCGATTGCAGAGGAGAAATCGCCTGCAAGCAGGCTCCTACATTGTTCACCTAATGGTTTCGGGAATATTGAGGGAAATCGTGGTTCAATTGCATGATCCCGGCTGAGACCGGAGGGCGGAGCGAGGCAACCGGACAAGTGCAAGCCCGGCTGCCGATTTTCCCGGTCGCCGGTTTCCGCAACCGGGTATCGCTTCACCCGTTCTTCGACACCTGCACGGTGAGCGGCGCGTTGCCGTTGGCCCAATACTGGGGGTTCTTCGAAAGCGACAGGGCGTCAGCCAGTACGCGCAGGCTCTCGCGCAGATGGATGTCCAGCTTCGTGATGCCCGCGTCCTCCTCGGTGCTCACGGCGTCCTCGTCTTCGCTGTCGGTCGCGGCGGCCTTCGGCTCGGCGGCCGCGGGTTTGGGCGTGGGTGGCACCAGGGTGAATTCCTTGTAGGGGAAGTCGCTTTTCGCGAGCTGGTCCTTCTCCGCATCCATCGTTTTCTTGAAGGCGTCATCGACTTCCTTTTGGCGGCGGCGCTCGTCGAGATTGAGCGGGATTTCCTTCAATTCCTGCTTCTCCTTGTACCAGGCGATGCTTTTCTTGAGATAGGCAAATTCCTCCAGATGTTCCTGCCGTGACTGGCTGGCGTCGCGCAGGGGGGCGAGAATCTGCGGATCGAGCGGGCGGCCGCTGAAGGTGGTGGAGGGGATTTCATCCCAGATCAGGGCGTTGGGCAGGTCGGATTCGCCAATCGGCATGTACTCGTCAATGGAAGGCAGGACGATGTCGGGCGTGACGCCCCGGTTTTGCGTCGAGGATCCGTTCGGCAGGTAGAATTTCTGGATGGTGAGCTTGGCGGCGCCGGTCTTGTCCGGCAGGCGCGCCAGCATGCGGCTGACGTTCTTCATTTCCACGATGGTCTGCACCGAACCCTTGCCGTGCGTGGATCGATCGCCGATGATGACCGCGCGGCCGTAGTTTTGCAGTGCGCCGGCGACGATCTCGGAAGCGGAGGCGCTGAAGCGCGATACCAGCACGGCCAGCGGGCCGGTGTAGCTGATCGGCGTTTCCTCGTCGTTGTCGACCTGGACCTCGCCGCTGTACGACTTCACCTGCACGACCGGTCCTTTGTTGATGAACAAACCGGTCAAGTCGATGGCCTCGGAGAGGAGTCCGCCGCCGTTGCCGCGCAGGTCAAGCACCAGGGCCTTGATGCCGGCGGCGTCGAGACGATTGATCAATTCAGCGACATCTTTGGTGGCGCTGGTGCGCTCCTCATCGCCGCTGCCGTTTTCGTCATCATCGGAGAGGCCGTAGAACGAAGGCAGGGTGATGACGCCGATGGGGACGATCTCTCCGCCGGTGCCGGGCACCTCGTAGATGGCCGCGCGGGCGCGGGCGGAGTTGAGCTTCACCACATCGCGCACAATGGTGATTTCCTTGTGGACGGAGCCGTCGGTGACGCCGGCGGGGATGACGGTGAGCTTCACCTTGGTGCCCTTCTGGCCGCGGATGAGGTCGACGACCTTCCGCAGCTTCATGCCGATGATGTCAATGGGTTCGCCGTCGCCGCTCGCCACGGTGACGATCTTGTCGTTCGGCTGCAGCTGCTTGCTGAGATCGGCGGGGCCGCCGGGAATGATTTCCTTGACGACGCAGTAATTGTCCTCGAAGCCCAGCAGGGCGCCGATGCCGACCAGGGAGAGCCGCATCTGGATGCTGAAGTCCTCGTAGGTCTCGGGTGAAAAATAAGTGGAGTGGGGGTCGTAAAGATTGGCCAGGGAGGTAAGAAATATCTCGGTGACATCATCGGTCTCGATGTCGGCGAGGTTCTTGAGCATGCGCTCATAGCGGCGGCGGACATTCTGCCTGGCCTGGTCGAGGGTCTTTTTATCGAGCAGGTCCTGCAGCAGCTCAAACTTCAGGCGGCGGTGCCAGAGGTCGTCCGCCTCGGCCTGCGTGGCGGGCCAGGCGGCCTTGGAGCGGTCGAAGGGATAGGTCTCGTGGGTCGTGAAATCGAAATCCTTTTTCAGTTCTTCGAAGACCCAGTTGATGCGGCTGTCGACCCGCTTCTCGTACTGGACGTAGATGTCGAACGCGGCGTCGAGCCGGCCGAGCGTCCGCAGGTTGTAATAGAGCGCATTGGCGTAACGCCGCGTGTAGGCCTCCTGGTCGGTGGCGAGGAAGAAAAGCCGCTGGCTGTCGAGTTCGGCCATGTAGTCATGGATGAGATTCTGGCCGAGGGTGGGCTTCGGCTGGCTGTTGACCGCTTCGTGGTTGAAATGAACCTGCTCGAGCAGTTCCACCATGGTGATCACCTCGTTGGCGAGCGTGCGCGAAGTCTCGAAATTGCGCTCCGGCAGGGCCCGGCCGGTGGTGAGGACGGCAAGGGAAACGACGAGGGCCGCCGCCGTGCGGCGCAGCCATGGCAGGGAAGTGAGGGAGGACATCGGCTTTATGAGAAAGGCAGGCGCGCGAAAGGTTTCACGACGTAACGCCCGCCGAAACGTTACATAAGAAAGCACAAAGCGGGGTGGCTTCAAGGCTGTTACACTTAATTAACCCCGGGCGGCAGCAGGGTTAGCACCATCCGGCGGGTCTCGGCAAGCCGGCGGCAGTGCTCGGCCCAGAATGACGCCTCGTCGGCGAAACCGAGCCAGCGGGCGAGCGGAGCGCGCTCCTCGGCCGAGGCGGCGAGGACGCTGACCGCTTTGTTGGCGTCGCCCCGGAGGAGGATTTCGATGCGCTTGAGGAAGTTGTAACTGGCCAGAAGCTGTCCGGCATTCCCGGCCGGAATGAGGTCGGCGGCCGCCAGGGTGCGCAAGCCCCGGCGGGTACCGGGCTGGCGGAGCGCCGGGAGCGCAGGCCCGTGGCGGAGTTGGAGCAACTGCACCAGAAACTCGAAATCCACGAGGCCGCCGGCGCCGGTTTTGAAGGCGCGCTCGGGCGGCTGCACGGCATCGCGTTCACGCTCGATCCGGCCGCGCATGGCCCACATGGCCACGGCCTCAGCCTCGGACAGGGGGACGCGGTAAAGCAGGTCGCTCACGAACGTGGCGAATTCCGCCGCCAGCCCCTTCGCACCGGTTACGATTCGCGCCCGGGTGAGCAGCTGGCGTTCCCAGGGTTGCCCCGAGCCCCCCGCATGGTAGGCGCGCAGCACGGCTGGCGTGGTGACGAGCGGCCCGGCATCGCCGTGGGGACGCAGACGCAAGTCGATATCAAAGATCGAGCCCAGCGGCCCGCCATGCCGCAGCAACTTCTGCAGCTCGCGCACGACCGGGTCCGCGTCGGCCGCGTCGGTCTCCCGCGCGACGAAAAGAAGGTCGAGATCGGACCCGAAGGTCAGTTCGGCTCCGCCATACTTGCCCAGGGCGACCAGCAGCAGTTTTTGTCGTGGGTCGAGCCGTCCCAGCACGTGCGTCAGCACGGCATCGGTCAGGCGCGAGAGGCTGGCCTCCACCTCCTCGATGTTCAGGAATCCCAGGAGCTCTCCGATGGCATAGCGCACCTGCTCGGCCTTCACGTACAGCCACAGCCAGTCGGCGTAGGCCGCGCCGGCGGGCCCGGAGGCGAGTTCCCCGGCCAGCGCCGCGGCGTCCTTGTGCTTCCGCAGTACTTCCGGCCGCAACACCTCCTCGGCGATCTCGGGATGCGCGCCCAGCAGCTCGTAGGTAAAGGTGCTCCGGTCGAAGAGCAGCGCCAGCACGCGGAAGAACTGCGGGTTGGCGGCGCAGCCGTTGAAAAACTGCTGGCGGGTGCCATAGCGTTCGGCGAAACGCGCGATCCGGCGCAACGTCGGCACCGGCTGGGCCAGCTTCGGCATGATGGCATCGAAGGTGTCGACCAGGTGCTGGAAACGCACCACGAGTTCGCGGTTCACCTGCTGACCGCGGTCACCGCACACGAAGAGGCGCAGTTCGTCCGCCGCGCCGGCGATCGGGCCGAGCCAGCGGCCCAGCTGCTCGGCGACCGCCGGAGGCGTGCGCGGTGAGGTGAAGAATTCCCACCAGTCTTGAAACACGCTGTCGACGGTCTCGCCGCGGAATAGCCCTTCGTAGATGAGCCGCACCCGCGCACGCGCGGCATCGAGCTGGCGGTGGAATTCTTCGACTGACGCAAACTCCAGGGTGCGCGCGATGGCGGCCTCCTCGGTGGCGTCGGTGGGCAAGGCGTGCGTCTGGTGTTCCTCCCGCATCTGGATCGCATGCTCGACGCGGCGAAGAAACCAGTACGCTTCCTCCAGAAACCTGGCCTCCGCCACCCGCATCAGCCCGTAGCGCACGAGCTGGTCCAGCGCCGCGGTGGTCGCGTGCGTCTGCAGAAAGGGATAGCGCCCGGCATGCAGCAGCTGGAACGCCTGGGCGATGAATTCGATCTCCCGGATCCCGCCGCGGCCCGATTTCACGTCGCGCGTGAGCGTCTGGGTGCCGACCACCTCCTGCTCGGTGCGGTTTTTCATCGCCGCGACCTCGGCCAGCAGCGACGGCGGCGGATGGCGCGGATAGCGGAACGCCTGCAGGTTTTCGAGGAGTTCCGCCCCGAGCGCGAGGTCGCCGGCGACCGGCCGCGCCTTGATGAGCGCCATGCGCTCCCAGGTCTGTCCGGCGGCGGCGTAGTAATGTTCGAGACCCGCGAGCGAGCGCACCAGCGGGCCGTAGGCGCCTTCCGGTCGCAGACGGACATCGACGCGAAACAGAAAGCCGTCGGCGGTCTGGGCCTGCAGCAGGCTGGTGGTGGTCTCGGCGACCTTGGTGAAGAACTCGCCGTTTGAAAACACGCCCGGCTGGCCATCCTTCCGGCAGTGGCCTTCGCCTTCGTAGAAATAGATCAGATCGATGTCGGAGGAAAAGTTGAGTTCCTGCCCGCCGAGCTTGCCGAGGCCAAGCACGCAGAAGCGGGCGGGGCGGCTGAGTTCCTCATCCCACGGTTCGCCGTAGCGGCGGGTCCACTGCCGGAGGGCCAGACCGCAGCACTCGCGCAGGCAGAACTCACCCAGACGCGTCAGCTCCCCGACGGTCGTGGCGGGAGGGGCGAGGCCGTTGGCGTCGCGATAAGCGATGCGCAGGGTCATCTTGCGCCGCCAGCGGCGCAACACGCTCAAATACGCTTCGTCATTGGCGGCGGCCTCCCCGGAGGCCGGGGCCAACGTGCGCCACTCGTCCACCAGCGCCTGGTAGCGAAAGTCGGCGTCGCGGTTCTGCGGCTGCTCCAGCCAGAGGCAGTACTCGGGATGCCGCCGCAGGAGGCGCGCGTAGAGCGGACTGGCGTCGGCCAGACGCTCGAGGCGCGCCCACGCGTCGGGTGGGAGCGCGCTGGCATCCCACGCGGGATGTTCCTGCTGCAGCAGATCGCGCAAGCTTCCGGGCGAGGCGGGGCCGGGTGACGTGTTCACGTCGGAAAGTTCAGCGGCGGGTGAGGAGATCGCGCGCCTCGTCGAGCAGGCGCTTCTCCTCGTCGGTCAGCGCGCCGAACCCCTCGCTGTTGATTTTGTCGAGAATGCGGTCCACTTCCGCGCGCAGGTCGTCGCGACTGGTGATGTTCACGTGAAAGCGCGGGGCGGCGGGGGCGGTTTTCCGCTGGCGGCGCAGCCAGCGCGGCAGCTTGATGCCGAAAGCGGAAAACTCACCGAACGGGTCAACCCGGCCGGCCAACCGGTAATATCCATAGGCGCTGAGCATGGCGGCAAGGTTGGCGATGTGCCCATTCCACAAGGGGGAGGGGTGGCCCATCATCTCGTAGAAAAGGAAACCCACGAGATCGAGCGCCACCCAGAACCAGCAGAAAAACTTCGGCCTCATCGTCACGGGGATGATGAAGAAGGCGAGGAAGGTGATCTGTTCGTTGGCGTGGTAGCAGCAATACAGGGCGAAAAGGCCTGCCAGGGTCACCATGGGTCCGTAGAGCATCCAGTCGACCTTCAGGGCGTAGGCGGCGCACCACGCCAGCGCCCCGACGGCGATGAATCCAGCATAGAGCCAGGCGAACCGCCTCGTGCCGACCAGATCACGCACCGCGCCGCCGAAGAAATATAGACCCAGGAGGTTGAAGATCAGAATGAACACCCCCCCCGTGTAGCCGGCGGTATTCTGCAGGAAATTATAACTGAGGAGCGTCCAGAGTTTCCGGCCGTGCCACACCGCGCCGGCGGACAGTCCGAACCAGCCGTAATAGTAGGTGTCCTGCCGGAACCATCTCTCCACGACCAGCTGGAGCAGGTAGAGTGCGGTGAAGATGGCCATCAGCCATTTCACCAGATCGAACGGGGAAGTGCCTTCGCTTTCCCGCATATGGTGCCGATCGGAGAGCATGCAGATGGAAATTAGGAGGACACACCGGCAAACTCAAGTCCCTCGCGAATATGGGTCAGTTTGCCTGAATTGTGCGGTAACTGTAGGTCGGGGTTTATCCCCGACAGAGGGACCTTGATGGTCTCGGTGTCGGGCATAAAGCCCAACCTACATAAACTGCCCACTACCCCCTCGCACGCATCGTCCGCGAACGAAAATCGCGGATCTTGCGGTGGCATCGCAGCATACCGCCCGGGCGGGACCCGGGTGCGGGGGATACCCTTGACAGTCTACCACATTCGTTTTTGTTCGCCGTTCATCATGGCCAATAAAGCAGACAAGTGGGAAACCAACGCGCTGGGTAAGTATTACGTCGACAAGCAGTGCATTGATTGCGACCTCTGCCGCGAGACGGCCCCGGCTTTCTTCACCCGCTCCGAAGAGGGCGGCTATACCTACGTGAGCAAACAGCCGACCACCGAGGAGGATATTGCGGCGTGCACGGAGGCGCTGGAAGGCTGCCCGGTCGAGGCGATTGGCAACGACGGCGACGCCTGAGCCCTTTTTTCCCTGCTTCCTCAAGCGGCCCTCGCCGCGGGATGGCGGTGACCGGTTAAGCTTCTCCGAAAGAGGTTTCGGCGGGGAATTGTTAATCTAGTAATCGTTCACGGTTAACTTGTCCTTGTGCGGTGAGCTTCGAAAATCTATCGAGGAGGCGACGTTTGCTCACGAAAATGGAATCTGGCGCCCGCCTTCTGATCCTTGCCCTGGTGGCAGCGGTCACGCCGGCGGCGGCTGAGCCGCCCCTCGCGCTGCCTGAATACACGGTGTACTCGCCCCGGGTGGCTTTGCAGGAGCCGACCGATGCGTTTGCCATGCCGGTCACCGCGCTCCGCTATGAACCGCTGGCCGACGTGCAGGCCCGGAATCTGGCCGAGGGCCAGGCCGACATCGCCATCCGCGGCGGCATTTTTGAGAACACCGGTTTCCGCATCGGCGGTGCCGCCCTTTACGATCCCCAGACCGGACACTATGCCGCGGAAATCCCCGTGGCGCCGGCCATGCTCTCCGCTCCGCTCATCCTGACGGGGGTCGACAATGCGTTCTCCGGCTTCAACGCGAACGTCGGCACCATCGACTATGACTGGCAGCGCATCCGTTCCCGCGGCGAGATGGCGGTCACTGCCGGCCAGTTCGCTTCCCTGCGCGGCAGCCTCTACCAAGGGGTCGTGAGCGACTCACCCGTGGCCGGTGGCATCCTCGCCGCCGACGCCGAGGTGTCGCGATCGACTTCGGACGGTTCCGTGCCGTTTGGCGACCACCGCTTCCAGCGTTACAACGTGCGTCTGCAACTCGCCGGGCCGACCTCGCAGACCGACCTGTTTTACGGCTACCAGGCAAAATTCTTCGGCTGGCCCAACCTCTACACGCCGTTCGGTTCCGACGAGACCGAGAATCTGGAAACCGTGCTGGTGGCGTTCAACCACCGCTCCAACTGGGGCCCGGGCGACTGGCTCGAAGCCAGCGTCTTCTGGCGGCGCAACAAGGACGACTACGCTTTCAATCGCTTCGCGCCCCTCGGGCCGGTGCATCCCTACCAGCACACCACGTGGACGAACGGCGCGGCCTTTTCCGGCCACGACGACCTCGGCGCCTTGATGCTTGGCTTCAACGCCGAAGTCCTCACCGACGATCTCAAGTCCACTTCGCTCATTTATGGCCGCTTCCATTCGCGCACCTACGCAAAAATCGGCCTTGCCCCCGAGCAAAACTGGACACTCGACGCGCGCCGCCGCCTCACCCTCAAGACTGGCGCCACCTATGATGACACCAATCGTGACAGCTCCGCCGTTTCGCCCCTCGTTGAAATCGCGCTTGATGACGCGCCGCCGGACGGCGGATCGTGCCGTTTCTTTTTCAGCTATGCCCAGTCCACGCAGGTGCCGACCTACACCGCGCTCAATTCCAGCCCCACTTCCGGGCTTTTTAGGGGCAATCCCAACCTCGGCCGCGCCCGCAGTCGCGATCTCGAACTCGGCTGCGACGGCGCGCAAGGGGTCTGGCAGACCCATGTCGCCGTTTTCTACCGGCGCGACGACCAGCTCGTCGATTGGACTTTTCAACGCGGTGTCATCGCCCGCATGGCGAACCCGGTCGACATCAGCACCGCCGGAGCGGAGGCCGTGATGAGGTGGGTCGTACCGCGCTACGAGATCACGCTTGGTTACACCTTCCTGCACAAAAACGCCGACTACGGCGCGGCGACGGTTGATGGCAGCTTCTACGCGCTCAACTTTCCGACGCATCGCCTGACGGCGGCGCTCGTGGCGCGGCTCGGGGGTGGCTTCGAGCTGCGCATGGATAACGAGGCGCGCATTCAGGAGGACAACCCCTTGCGCACCATCGGCGGCAATCGGGCGGTGATCTCCTCGCTCGGACTTTTCTACCGGCCGCCCCTCGCGCGGAATTTCGATCTCTCGCTGCAGGTGGACAACCTCTGGAACACGGATTTCCAGGAGGTTCCAGCCGTTCCTGCCGCGCGCCGCCAGATTGCCGCCGGTGTAAACTGCCGGTGGTGAATGCCTCCAGCGGTGATTGCCAGGGCGTGTTTGCAAACCGCAAACAGCCTCCTAAATGAACCTCTAACTGCAGCGGCACGTAGCGCGGTGTTTTCCTGTCCGTCGTAGCCCGAAGGGCGAAGTCGGAAACCCGCGCTCATCCGCCCAGCGCAGGCTGAAGCGCTGCGCTGCGCCTGCCAGTCTCCCAACTTTGCAATACAGGACGGTTTGAAGACACGCCATGACGCCGACGGGGCGAGGTGCCGGAGCGCGTCATAAGTGCGCAAGTCTGTCGCGGTTGGGCGCACCGATCGCGCCTCGGCTGCCCATTACAACCAGCGCCGATCTTTCCAGTATGCACGCTTCCGCTTGCAAAAGCCGGGGACCTCGTGATTTGTGCTGGGGCAAATAATCGCGCTCCCCGGGGAAACTTGGGACGCGGTCTGCTAGTCATAAGAACCATACTTTTACCATGACCATGATCACACCTTTGGCCTTCGCATTCATCCCTCAGCCGATTTTCTGGCTGCTTTTCATCCTGGTTTTCATGTTCGCCTTTTACGCGCAGATGCGGGTTTCCAGCGCCTATGGCAAAAACGTGCAGATTCCGTCGCGCGGTCGCATCACCGGCCGCGAGGCCGCCGAGGCGGTGATGGGCCGCGCCGGAATCCATGACGTGGAGATTGTCGAGATTCCCGGCCACCTCACCGATCATTACGATCCGCTCAACAAACAGCTGTGCCTCTCGTCCGAGAACTATCGCGGCACCAGCCTGGCCGCGCTGGGCGTGGCGGCCCACGAGTCGGGTCACGCCATCCAGCACAAGGTCGGCTATAAGGCCCTGCAGGCGCGCATGGCGTTGATCCCCGCCACGCAAATCACGTCGAGTCTCCTGCCTTTCATCATGTTTGGCGGCTTCTTTTTTGGCTTCGGCGGCGTGCTGCTCGATCTGGGCATCATCGTTTACGCGGTATTGTCCCTCTTCCAACTCATCACGCTGCCGGTGGAGTTCGATGCCAGCCGCCGCGCGAAAGTCGAGCTGGTCGGCCTCGGCATTCTCGACCGGGACGAGATGCCGGGCGTCAACGAGACCCTTGACGCCGCTGCGCTCACCTACGTCGCCGCGTTCATCACGGCGCTCCTGCACCTGCTGTGGCTGCTCTCGATGCGCCGCAACAACTGAGCGCGGGCGGGATTTAACGACAAGGCCGGTCGAAAGACCGGCCTTTTTTGAGGACGCTCGTTGGGAGATGGCCTGCCAGCCGTCTTGTCCGCCATAGCTTCCCTGGGCTCCGTAGCCTTGGCGAAGGAGGCAGCGACGGCGGAAGGCTTGGCGAAGGCTGGCGGAGCGAAGCGCTGCATCTAGGCGTCACTGCCGCCTTGAGTCGAAACCTGCCTCGCTATAGACGACACCAGCAGGCCAAGGACCCAACGTGGGTACGCCTCACATCAATATCCGCAACCTGACCCCTCTTTTACCTCCGATGGGTTGGTGGCAAGAACTTTCTGGAGTTGATAATTCGCTGATAAAGGCATAGCGTACGAGAAATTCACGGACCTTTGAGCGCCAATACGTAACTGAATTTTACCCCCCTCAACCCATGAAGACATGTACCATTGCCTGCATCGTGGCTTTGCTCATGGCAGGATGCTCCAGCACCCAAGTTTCGACATCCGATCCGGCCAAGCTCGCTTCGTCCGGACAGGCGTCGCTGCAGTCGTCTGTCCCAAACGCCGAAAACGTATTTGGCGCCCAGCGGCGCGCGCTGGTGATCACAGCCATCGACAAAGTGCCAGTCGTTGCGCCCGCGCGGCTCGCAACAGTCTACGCCATCAAGCCCGGCATACATAGCGTCACCATTTCGGCGGTAGCGACGGAAACACGGTTTCAAAACTCGGATAGGTATGCGGCAACAACAATTGTCGTGTTCGATGCCAAGGCTGGCAGACAATATACGACCGCTGGCAGCTTTTCCGGCCACAACGCCACCGTTTGGATTGAAGACTTGGAGACGCACCAAAACGCCGGCATGAGTTCCGATGTCGCGCTCGATCTTTCCAACTTTCAAAGCCCGTCCCCGCCGAACGCTCGGCAGAACCCCTGGCCGACCGGGAGAACGGCTGGCGGTTAAGGGGCGGCATGCATTACTGGTTACCCGGGAGGCGAAAATAGGGTCAGGCTGGGCTTGCCCCGATTTCTCGGACAGTGAGTCAGGGGTGATGGTTTAGTTCAGTTGGGATTCAAAGACGACGGGACTGACGTAGCCAAGACTGGAGTGCAGCCTGGCACGGTTGTAGAAGGTCTCG
>Ga0208457_1001097_pt1 | contig 21154 bp, 17 predicted proteins | sample June2015DPH_10_1_FD_185513 | JGI IMG/M metagenome (GOLD analysis project Ga0208457, IMG submission 185513) | Peatland microbial communities from SPRUCE experiment site at the Marcell Experimental Forest, Minnesota, USA - June2015DPH_10_150... | ecosystem: Environmental > Terrestrial > Soil >... | reverse complement strand
CCTCTCCCACAGCGCGATAAACAACCAGGACATCGTTTCCGTCGATGGTTTTGCCCGGCATGCCGTAGGCGGGACCCCGAACCGATAGGTTTCTTACCGCGAACTGCTTTTCAACGGGCGTGGAGAAGGCATACCCATTGTTGTTGCAGATGAAAACCACGGAGAGCTTCATGACTCCGGCCATGTTCATCGCTTCATGAACCTGTCCCATGCTGGTCGTGCCCTCACCCAGGTGTACCAGAGCCACATTGCCGTTGGCGCGCCGTTTTAACACCATACCGACCCCGCAAGCCACAGGACAGGTTCCGCCCAGCGGAGAAATGATTGGGATGACGCCGCGCTTCACATCCCCGATGTGCAAGGTGTTATCCCGCCCGCGCGTGGGCGTGTCGGCTCGGGCCATCCAGTTTGCGAAAATATCTGCGAGTGAAAAACCGCGAATCAGGAAGGAAGAAAAATCCCGGTGACTGGGCAGGACCACATCTCCCTCCGTCAACTGCAAGGCTGAGCCGACACCAATGGCTTCCTGCCCGCGCCCGATGTAGACTCCCCCCACGATTTTCCCCTGACGATAGAGGACCTGTTCGATCCTCCACTCCGCCGCGCGGGTGAGCTTCAGGTAGTAGAGCATGCGCTCCAGGGTGGCGGCGTCTGGTTTGATCTTGCGCTGCGAGTTTTTCACACTCTTCGTGCTTCCCATCGTTTAGCGCAAAGTAGGCAGTAAGCAGTAGGCAGTAAGCAGCAGACAGCGTGCAAACACCCTATGCCGCTAGGCGTTCAATGCACGGGTTCACAATGAAGCCCTCGCTCTCGACCTTCGACCTTCGACTTGCTCTGCGACCTCGACCATTTCTACCTCGAAGACTCTTCCAAAGTGCCGGACTGCCCTTCCTGCAACCTCTTCCATCTCGACCGGCCGGCCCAACAGCTTCTGGAGCGATGTCACGCCTTTATCGCGCAGCCCACAAGGAACTATCCAGTCGAAGTAGCGCAGGTCGGTGTTGACATTGAAGGCGAAGCCATGGGAAGTGACCCAACGCGAAATGTGGACTCCCATGGCCACCAACTTGTCGTTCCCCACCCAGACTCCCGGAGCGCCGGCGAGACGTCCGGCGTGAATTCCGTAGTCCCATGCTACTGCGATTAAGACTTCTTCGAGGCAGCGCATGTACCAGGCGATATCACGCCGGTGATTCGCAAGGTCAAGGATGGGATAGCCCACCAACTGGCCGGGTCCGTGGTAAGTAACGTCGCCGCCCCGGTCGATCTCGAAGACCTGCGCTCCGCGCGCGGCAAGCTGCTCGGCTGAGATGAGGAGGTTTTCCGTTTTCGCATTGCGGCCTAGCGTGTAAACGTGGGGATGCTCGAGCAGCAGCAGAGTATCAGGAATAGTCCCCGTCTTGCGCTCCGCCACGAGCTCTCTTTGAAGCCGCAAGCTATCTTCGTAGCCCACCAGACCGAGTTGTTCGAGGTGACAAAGCATGAGCAGCATTCAGCTATCAGCAGTCAGCTATCAGCCCTCTGATAGCCTCATCAACACGGCTTTTGTCCGGCGGTGATTCGCTCGTGTGTTCCTGCGGTTCTAGCTGACCGCTGACTGCTGATAGCTGACAGCTTCCCTAAATGTGAATCGCCCAATCCACCGCCGCGTGAGCCGCTTCCATCATCGCCTCGGAAAGAGTTGGATGCGGATGGATGGCATGCGAGAGGTCAAGTGCCGTGCCCTCCAGACGCAAGGCCACGGTGGCTTCGGCCACGAGCTCCGTCACCCTCGGCCCGATCATATGGACGCCGAGTATCTCTCCATACTTTTCGTCGCACACCATCTTCACAAAGCCCTCGCGGGCGCCCAGGATGCCAGCCTTACTGTTGCCCCCAAAGGGAAACTTCCCGACGCGAACCTTGTGGCCCGCTTCGCGCGCCTGGCGTTCCGTGAGTCCCACACTGCTGATCTCAGGCTCACAATAGGTGCAATTGGGGACCTGTGTGTAGTTTATGGGCTCTACCGGCTTCCCCGCCGCGTGCGTAACCGCAACAATGCCTTCCATCGAGCCCACATGCGCCAGCAAGGGGCTGTTGGCAACGATGTCGCCAACGGCGTAGACGCCAGGCTCATCCGTTTGCATGTATTGATCGACCTTCACAAACCCTCGCTCCAGCTTGACTCGGGTCTTCTCCAGGCCCACTCCTTGGGTGTTGGGCGAACGCCCCACGGCTACCAACAAGGTTTCAGCTTCAAGTGCCTGAGACTTCCCATCTGCTCCGGTATAAGAAACTGCCACTCCGTTCGCCGTTTTGGTGGCCTTCTCAACCTTGGCCTGTGTCTCGATAGCGATGCCCTGCCTGCGGAATGACTTCTCGAGTTCGGCAGAGATTTCTTCATCTTCAAGCGGAACCGCGCGCGGCAACATCTCCAGGATTGTGACTTTCGTCCCGAAGCGGTGGAAGATGGAGGCGAACTCCACGCCCACGGCGCCGGCGCCCATCACCACCATCGATCTGGGGATCGCTTTCAGGGCCAGAATCTCCCTGTTGGTCAGGATGGTTTTGCCGTCCGGCTCGAAGCCCGGAAACGTCTTTGCCTCGGACCCCGTGGCAAGAACTATCTTCGGAGCCTGGATCTCTCCTGCCTGCCCCTTTGCATCCGTTACCGTGATCCGGCCCGGCCCAGCCAGGCGGCCGTATCCTTGCTTACTTTCCACTTTGTTCTTCTTGAAAAGAAACTCGATGCCCTTCGCGAGTTTGGTGACCACCTTGACTTTGCGGGCCTGGATTGCCGCCCAGTCAATAGAGAATTCCTTGCAGACAATTCCGAATTCTTTGGCATTCTTGAAATAGTCGTAGACCTCTGCGTTCAATAGGAGCGCTTTCGTCGGAATGCAGCCCACGTGCAGGCACGTCCCGCCGAACTTGTTATCTTTCTCGACTATCAATGTTTTAAGTCCTAATTGCCCGGCTCGAATCGCAGCGACGTACCCGCCGGGCCCACTCCCGATAATCACAATGTCGTACTTTGGAGTCTCAGCCAAACCGACACCTCCATTCCTGCTGGTCAAATGATTCCCTGAACGTTCGAATCCGCAAATCGTCATCTTACATTACGAGAATTGGGGAAACAACAAGGCGCCCCCGCCGGTAGCGTAGTACACGCACGCTGACTCCGCGGGGAATTCTGTAGCATTCCAGATCCTGCCCGCAGGCCTGAGAGCTCGAAGCAACTGGACAAGGCGTGGTGCCGTCGTCGCTAGGTTGCACAGCATGTCACTGTCGCCCGCGAATTTCGGCGGGTGTGCACATGATGGTGAACGGCGCAACGCGGTGGCGGCGTGGTATTAACGTTTTCGGGTTGTTCTAATGGAATCACTCGTCGTTACCTTCTCGGAGATTCCGCGCTTGAAATGTGCGGGGGCATGAGATTTCGTCCTTAAAGCTTGCATCATGGCATTGCAATCACCGATTTGATCGGTTAGCGCCCGATTTCGTTCTTCCGAAGTCCGGGTCTGGTCTTCCAACGCCCCGGCTAGTGACTTAACTTTTATTTCGAGCCCTTGTGTTTGCTTCTTCGATTGTTTGTCGCCAAGGTAGCCAGTTATCGCTAGTCCCAAGAAAGACAAAAGGGCGATGAGTCCTAGGACCGCAAGTAGTTTTCCGTACCAGGGTTTAGTCGAGATCATTTGCCCTCCTCGCCAAAGACTTGACAGACTTATAACGAGAGTACAGGCAGCCCCAAAAAAGAAAAACGCGTGATTCAGTGCGTTCATAAATGACGCTCCGCATTCTCCGTTGCATCGAAGGCACTCCTCCTCTGTAGTGGGTGTCGAATCCGATGCACTCGACAAAGCATATCGTGGCCCGACTCTCGGTCGGGCCTTTCGGCTTTTTAGAGGCCCACTGTATCAAGCATCTCTTGAATTGTCCACACGTCATATCTAGTTCCCTCCTCCATCGCTGGAGCGAGAAGCGCACACGGGTTCTGCACGTCCGCAGGTTTTGGCGGCAATTCTTGGTCGAGCCGTGGACCCACAAAGAAGCTCCGAGCTGCCTGCAACCCGCTTGGTTCCGGCTTGAGAGAACTTCAGTAAGTCCTTTGTCTTCATACACATTCCAGTTTTCAACGTCTAACTCTATGTGTTTTCAGCAACATTCCCGCTTAATCCCCGACTTTTCCACAGCGCTCCTTTGTTTTCAATGACATTCCCGTGTCATTCGTTCAATTTTTGAAGTTACTACACCTGCGCACGGCCAATGTCCCCAGACGGAATGTCGATTCCCGGGACCTTGACCATGTCCACCATCCGGGTGTCATCGTCTTGGGCGGTGGCAGTGACCCACATGCTGCCGGCAGGGATTCTTTCCCCAGGCTCGGCAGTATCCTCGCTTTGCGGGCAATAGCCCGGTCAAGCGCGCCCTCGTAGCTTAAAATCCCAGTGCACCCCCCCAACAGGGGGAGGCAGGGGTTCCAATACGAAACGGCTCCGGTTCTCACATTGATAGGCTACGACATCGCAGGGATGTTGTCAAGAGACAAGATGTCACATGTGTAGCCCAGGGTGGATTGGGGCACTTTCGAAGCACGCTCCGAATTGACGGGGCTGGTTTTGGATGCTAAAACTACATGGTTAGCCATATCCTTCAGAGGGTTTGCTGCTGGGAAGGGAGGAAGGTCTATGCGCCGTCGTGACTTGCCAAAAAAGGGAACTGAGGCTGCGGGGTTGGCAGCTCCGCAACAAATCCTGACGCCACGGGCGAGTTCGGGAGAAGCGACGAAGCTCGCACCCATAGCCAAACGCCCGCTCGGACAGACCGGCGAGCAGCTCTCCATCATAGGCTTGGGTGGCATTGTGGTCATGAACATGAAGCAGTCTCGGGCGAATAACCTTGTCGCGGAAGCCTTCGACTGCGGTATCAATTACTTTGATGTAGCGCCCTTTTACGGAGACGCACAACAACGTTTGGGAGCGGCTTTGCAACCCTACCGAAAGCGCTCCTTCCTCGCCTGCAAGACTGACGAGCGGACCAAGAGCGGCTCTCAAGAGGAACTCGACGAATCATTGCGTCTCCTGCGGACCGACCACTTTGACCTCTACCAGTTTCATTACTTGACCACCATGGACGATGTCGAAACAGTTTTTGGGCCTGACGGCGCCATGGAAACCTTCCAAGCTGCGAAGAAAGCGGGCAAGGTGCGCTTTCTCGGATTCTCAGCTCACTCGGTGGAAGCAGCTCTCGCGGCCATGGACCGGTACGAATTTGATACGATCCTCTTCCCGATTAACTTTGTCCTATTCTCACAAGCCAACTTTGGGCCACAGGTGCTCGAAAAGGCGCGACAAAAGGGAATGGGAATCCTGGCGCTGAAGGCGATGGCGAAAACCCCATGGCCAAAAGCCATGAAGGAGAGTAAGCGGCCTAATCCGAAGTGCTGGTATCAGCCTGCGGCGCTTCCTGAAGAAGCCTCGCTCGGCCTCCGCTGGACCTTATCGAAACCGATCACCGCCGCAATTCCCCCAGGTGACGAGAAATACTTCCGCGTCGCTATGGCGGTGGCGCAGAGTTTTGCGCCCATCAAGCCGGACGAGGAGAAAACCCTCATGGCGCGCGCCGTAGGTGTCGAGCCGATCTTCCACCTGGGCAAGGCGTAACAGCTTGCCGAGAACACCCTATCTTTCCTATACTGGGAACGGTGAATATCAGCTTCTACCTCGACTCTGCAACGGGTCAGCCGCACATCTTTCATCACGGTGTGGAAGAGGAAGAGGTCGAGGACATCCTGGCGAATCCGGGAGAAGATCGTCCAGGGCGAGATGGCGCCCGCGTAGCGATTGGCCGGACGGCTGGCGGTCGGTACTTGAAAGTTGTGTACGTCCGCGACCCGAAGCCGGACAGCATTTTCGTCATTACCGCGTATGAGCTGCGCGGCAAACCACTCCGCACCTATCGCAGGCGGCTGAGGAGAAGGCAGCGATGAAACGAAACCGATTTCCGAACGGCTGGGATGAAGCCCGGGTTCAGAGCGTGCTGCAACATTACGAGCAACAGACCGAGGATGAGGCGGCCGCCGAAGACGAAGCCGCATTCTGGTTGCGGGGCCAGACCGTGGTGCTCGTGCCCAAACGCCTCGTTCCGGAAGTGACTCGGCTGATCGAGGCACGGCGCTCCCGCCGGTAGAGCAGTGCGGGTAGGCCAAACACGGTGTCCAAACCTATGGCGGACAACACGCGCCGCAGCAGAACGCCAGGCTGTTAGAGCCACTGAAATGAATCCGCCACCCAAAGACAGATCAACGAAACTTCGCAGCCGCGACTGGTTTGGGAAAGACGACCGCTGGGGACTGGCGCATCGCGCCTGGCTGCGCGCCGAAGGCTTCAGCGAGCGAGTGTTTGAAGGGAAGCCCGTTATCGGCATCTGCAATTCCTGGAGCGAGCTGAATAACTGCAACGCGCACCTGCGCCAAGTGGCGGAAGCCGTGAAGCGAGGGGTGTGGGAAGCAGGCGGATTTCCCCTCGAGTTCTGCACGATATCGCTCGGCGAAATGCTGATGAAGCCGACCACCATGCTCTATCGCAATTTGATGGCGATGGACGTGGAGGAATGCATTCGCGCCTATCCGCTTGACGGGGTGGTGCTACTTTGCGGATGTGACAAGACCACGCCGGCGCAACTGATGGGCGCGGCCAGCGCAAACGTACCGGCGCTCATGGTTCCCGGCGGTCCTATGCTGCGCGGTATGTGGCACGGCAAGGAACTCGGCTCTGGAACGGATGTACGCCGCTTTTGGGAAGAGGTCCGGGCGGGACGGTTGAGCGAAGAGGAGTGGTGTGAAATCGAGAGTTGCATCTCGCGCAGCGCCGGGCATTGCACCGTGATGGGCACCGCTTCGACGATGGCCAGCGTCGCCGAGGCACTGGGGATGACCTTGCCGGGAGCGGCGGATATTCCCGCGGTGGACTCGCGCCGCCTGGCCATCGCCGAACAGAGCGGGCGACGCATGGTGGGAATCGTGGAGGAGGACCTTCTTCCCTCCCGAATTCTGACGCCCGCTGCCCTCGAGAACGCCATCTGCCTGCTCATGGCGCTGGGAGGCTCCACGAATGCCATCATCCACCTGGTGGCCATCGCAGGGCGTCTGGGCATCGGTCTGCCGCTTTCTAAGTTCGAGGAGATCTCCCAGACAACACCTGTCATTGCTAATGTGAAGCCTTCGGGCAAATTCCTGATGGAGGATTTTAGTTACGCCGGAGGGGTGCCCGCAGTAATGAAGGAGATCGCTTCACGGCTTCACCTGGAGGCGATCACGGCTACCGGCAAGACACTGGGTGAGAACATTTCCCGATTCGCTTGTTTCAATCGGGAAGTCATCAAGCCACTCAGCCAGCCGCTCTACCCGGAGGGAGGCCTCGTAGTGCTGGGCGGAAACCTCGCCCCGTGCGGCGCCGTTATCAAGCAATCCGCCTCTTCGCCTCATTTGCGCAAGCACAAGGGGAAGGCCGTAGTGTTTGAAAACAACCGGGATTTGTTAGCGCGAATTGACGACCCGCGCCTGAGTGCGGATGAGAACTCGGTCTTGGTCCTGAAAAATGCCGGCCCGAAGGGGGCGCCGGGCATGCCCGAATGGGGCCACTTGCCGATTCCCGCCAAGCTGCTCAAGGCCGGGGTGAAGGACATGGTGCGGCTGAGCGATGCGCGCATCAGTGGCACCAGCTTTGGGACCATCGTCGTCCACATCTCGCCCGAGACAGCCATCGGCGGCGCGCTGGCAATCGTCAAGGACGGTGACGAGATCGAGTTGGATGTGAGTGGAAAGAGACTGGAGCTATTGGTGCCGGATGCGGAAATCAAAGCGCGCCTGGCCCAATGGACGCCGCCGGCCCCACACTATTCACGGGGATACGGGAAAATGTACCTCGAGCACATTCTCCAGGCGCACGAGGGTTGCGACTTCGACTTCCTCCGCGGCCGCGACCCTGGTGATGACGACAGTCCGCTGCGAAAGTTCCCCAATCCCGCACTTTGATTAGATTCTTACCGCCAAACTCCGCGCAGGTTGTCGCACGCATTTTTGCGGTATCGCCCTTTTCGACTTTCGACTCTCGACCCTCGACTGCCTCGGGAGGGGGGAGAATTTCAAATCCGTTTGGCTAGGACTCAGGTCGCGAATAGGCCGAGAGTCACCGCAGCAGGGAAAAACTGGTGGGGAGCAGAATCATGTTCGTGGAGTTGCGCACGATCTCGCCGCCCCGCCGGATGGAATCGTCGCGGAGCCGCTGCCAGGCCGGGTCGCTACGGAACGCCGCCCACGCCTTCTCTCGATGAGCCTGGCCTTCGAACGGAATCAAGTAAGCCATGTTGGGCTGGTTGGGACCAATGATGGTGTCGGCGTACAGGACGGGATGGATTCCGCTCTTGTGGAAAAGGTCAATCTCCCCGCCGGCAAAACGCTCATGCAGGAATTGAAGCTGGCGGTCCGTGGGTGATTCGTAAATCCGAAGCTCATAGATCTTATGAGCAGCGTCGCCCGGATTGGCAGCCTTCAGGGGAGGCGAGAAGGGAGTGGCACGCATCAACATGGAGTCTTCGCGATAAAAGGCAGCCCCATCTTTCTCAAGGCCGGTTACCGCGGCGGAATAATCCGCGTCGGCATCCAGCCTTGCCCACGCCGATTCCATTTCAGCCAGGCTGGGAAAGGTCAGGATTCCGAACACCGTGGGCATGTGGGGGCCAACCTCAAGGGTGAAGAATCCTGTAAACCCGAAATGGTGCTTCGCAAGCAAGGGAAGGGCGCTCTTCTCGAGCCAGGTCAACATCCGATTGACTTGGCTTCCATTCTCGAGCCGAAGAAAAAGGAACTCATAATATGAAGCCGGCGCTGTGGCGGGCGCATCGGCTTCGGAACGGCCGGAGCCGCTAAAGGCCGCAGCGAAGCTTAACGCGGCAACTGGCACTTCTTTGGTCATGAAGTTACGGCGATTAAACACCAAATAACCTCCCACCGGCATTTCACAATCCATTGCACACAGACCCCCTACAGTGCCTTGCTTTGCTCGGAGTGTCAAGGCATGGGCAGTTCCGGTGCTGGTGTCATTTGGAATGGGGATCCACTCGAGCCGCCGGTCATTCCCGCGAAAAGCTTGCCCTGAGCTTGCCGAAGGGCGGGAATCCAGTCCGACGACGGCACATTTCCAAAGGTTTACGGAGTAGATTCCTCCCGCCATGGCGGGACGGGAATGACTAGGTCGCGCAAATGACACCAATACGGCAATTCCTGGGCCCTCAGCGCCGGCAATTTCAATTCATGAGTGAGTTTGTCAAGACTTTAAGGGAGGTGGAGCGTAACTTTCTATAAATTCATATAAGTCTGTGTATTAACTCCGTCGGAGAACAAGTTCCTTCTACAATACCTATTCACAGCGCCGCAGACGTGCTACGATGAATTTCTATTATGGCATCTCAAACATGTCCTCATTGCGGGTCGTCGCGGGTTAACAAATCGCCGAGCGGCCAACACCTCGTGTGTCAGGATTGTCAGCGGGTCATCGTTCAGGACCGGGTCAAGAAGCCCCGTGGCCGAAGGGGTCACGGCAAACCGCGCCGTTCTGGTCCGGAGACCCGTTCTGAAACGGCAAATTGAAGACCTGCGTTTTCCTTGATTTGCCCAGAGAGCCTTGGGCCTTCCCCCTGAGCAACAAAGCCGTTTGACACGCTTCCATGACTATGCCAGCCTTAGCAGGCTATTGAAATCCTTGTGGAGGATCGATGAACTATGCTCTCACGAAACCTCTTCTTGCTGGTGTTGATTGCAGCATTTCTTTCGACCTGCCGCGCAGCGCTCGGTGGTGAGATCTCCATCGAGGGCGCGCCTGCTGATAGCGGTTATAACGTTGGGTCCGTAGCCACGATCCGCGCCACGGTGAAAGGCATTGCGGGTGACGTGAGCCGTTACGCCGTGTTTGCGGAGATTCAGTATGCCGGCACCACCTCCACAACCAGCGTTCAAATGGATCGAGTCGCAGAGCCCCGGCAGGGGGAAGCTCAGTACGAAGTCGGCTGGCCTATTCCCGCTGAAGCCCCCACTGGACTCTACACGGTCGCCGTCCGAGTGCAAGACCGCACGGCCCATCGCAGCGTCGCCGGCAAGGCTTTGCGAGGCTTCGCGGCCTACAAAAAGCTGATTCAAATCTCTCGCTTGACCTTGGACAAGACCTTTTACAACCTGGGCGAACCTATCCAATGCCAAGTGACCCTGGAAAACCTGACCGACGCTGAGCTCAAGAACCTGCGCGTCGAGTTCTCGAACGCCAACTATCCCTGGATCTCCCTCTATTCGGGAGAGGCCAGCGCGAATCCTGACCTTGCGCTGAAAGTCTTGCGGGACCACTTGACCTTGGCGGCTCGAGGGACAGCAACAATTCCCATGATGAGCGCAGGGATTGCCACTCCTCTCCAAGGGAAGCAAAAAGAGGTCATGGGCATCGGCAGCCCCGAGCGCCACGAGAAAACCCCGCCACCGGAAGTGGATACCTACACGGTGGCCGTGTGGAACGCTGAGCGCACGATTCTTTACGATATGCAATTCACTACGCCCGCCATGGTGAGGCCCCCGGAACGCGATCTCCCCAAACCTTACAGCGGGAATTACACGCACCCCTATAACTCGGATATCGACTTCGCTCAATTTCGCAGCTTTTACGCGCCAGGACAGGTCTCTCCCGTTATCACGCTGGATCACTCGCGAACGCTCTACCGTGCGGGAGACCGAGCCAGAGTCGTCGGCACGCTAAGGAATTCGGGGGACGAAACTTGGAGAGATACGGAACTTCGGGCAACCATCCTGGACACCGCCGGCAAAGCCGTCCAGAAGGCAACGCTCCTCTCTGGGATCAATCTTGGCGCTGCACAAAGGCAGGCAGTGGCGGCGGACGCCTGGGCGATCCCTGCCAATCAGGCGCCCGGCACTTATCGCATAAGGCTGGAGTTACTCGGCGCGGGTGGGAGACTGCTGGCCGAGACCGGAACGGAGATCGCCGTCAATAGGTTACCGGCCTCTGTGCTGGTGTTTTGCCCGCACGAAGACGACGAGTACTCCTATGCCGGCTTGATCCGCGCCGCTGTCGAGGCGGGCATTCCGGTGCGGGTCGTGATCCTCACCGGTGGTGACGTCGGCGCCTGCGAGCGCTACTACAACAAGCCCTGCGGGCCGAACGAGGCGCGTGAGTTCGGGATGGTGCGCATGGAGGAAAGCCGCGAAGCTTTGGAACACATCGGCCTCACTCGCGACAAGGCGGATTTCATTGGCCTGCCGGATGGCGGCTCAGGAGCCATCTGGTCACAACATGTCAAACCCTCGAATCCGTTTACGTCCGTGTACCTCGCCTGCGATCACGCGCCTTATGAGCAAGTCCTGAAACCCAATTTGCCCTATGCGCGTGATTCCGTGATCGGCACAATCGAACAGATCATTACCGACTTCCATCCGGCTCTGATCGCTCTGCCCCATCCTGACGAGCGACACGTGGATCACCGCACCACCAATTGGTTCGTCATCAAGGCTTGCCAGGAATTGCTCCGCGAGCAGAGGATCGATCCGCAGAGCATCATTTGGGGCGATCGAGCCTACGGCGCCGGCGGTTTCAAGCCTGCCCCCTACAAGTACGAAGGAGTTGTGGTTTACCTGAGCGGCGAGGCCGCGGCGCTCAAGCAGGAGATGAGCTGGGTTTACCAGTCACAGGACGGGAACCTGGCCGAAGGGATGAAGAAAACCTTTTCTGAGCTCCCTCGCCAGGAAGAACACGTTCGCATCCTGGATTGGCAGGAACACGAGGGGTGGAACGAGTAAATTTTGGATTTTAGATTTTAGATTTTCGATTTCACATTTTCGCTTTTGAAAGCCTGCAGGTCCCCCGCAGGCCAAGGCAAACCTCGAAGGGCATCTGCGCAACCCTGATTGTCGCGTTTGAAAAGCCACAGGTCGGCAGAGCGGAAGCTGCGCTACAGGCGCGCTGCGGCAAGCGCTTCCTCACGGGCGCGCCGGAGGCTTTCGACGGCGTCACCTGTGGGAATGAACTCCATGGCCACGTAGCGGTCGTACTTTAGCATCGCGAGCTTCCTATAAATATTGGTGTAGTTGATTTCGCCCGTTCCAGGCTCGTGCCGCCCGGGAACGTCGGCCACGTGCACCAACCCCACCTTCTCGATATTTTTTTCCAACTTTTCAATCAGGTTGCCTTCGGAAATCTGCTCGTGGAAGAAGTCGTCGAGAAATCTTACTCGTGGGTGGTCCACCTTTCTGATGATCTCGAACCCTTCTGCCACCGATCAGAGGTAATAGCGCGGATTCTCTTCAAGGTCGATATTCTCGAGCAGAATTGTGAGATCCTTCTTCTCCGCAATTTCCGCCGCTCGCTTCAAGCCCTCAATGCAGCTCTGGTGCTGGTCCTTATGCGACTTCCCCGGAACCACGTTGCCTGACATGACAATGATGGCGGGGCATTCGATCTTCTCCATGGCCGGAAGCGCCTGGCGGAGGTCGGAGAGAAATGCTTCCCGTGCGTCCGGGTCTGCTACGCCATGCGCAAGCCCGGCCGTTACGTCAAAGGTGATCCCGAGTTCACGTCGCTTGCGGTTGGCTCTGCGAAAGTCCTCATCCGACCAGTTCTTATACTCGCTACCCACCAATTCCACGGCGTGGTAGCCGGCCTCCGCCACCTTTTCAAGGCGCTCTTCAAACGGCAGCTTTTGAAATACAGTCCATAGCATCACGGAGATTTTGAACGCTACTCCGGAGACTTCTCCTTCCGCCAGCGCAGATTCTGAGTGGACCGGCAAGCCCGCCAGGGCAGGCGCCGCCAAAGCCGTTCCGGCGAGAGTACGACCGAATTGACGTCGATTCATGGTTGTGACCTCGGCTTCAGTTTGCTCTTGACCTTCGATGAGGGCACTCGTGAGTCATTAGCCCCTCGTATTTCCGACTGCCTGGAGGTAGCCTTCCACCATCTTGGTGAAGCTGCGGACAAGGGGCGGAAGTTCGTGCACCGCAAAGGCCGCCGCCTGCTTGATGCTCTCGGCGGTCCCGAGGAGCTCGGTGATAGTATCGAGCGTTTCGGTAATCGGATATTCGACTCCGACCAGACGGGTGGGATTGAACCGTACGAAGTTCTTCAGCTCCCGCTCGATTTTGTCGGCGGTGGCCAGGACGCCACGTTGTTTCTCGCAAAACAAGTCCCAGGCGGGCCCCGATTCAGGAAAGCCCTCCATGGCGTGCTTGTGGCCGAGGTATTCGAGTTCGCATCCCAGCCACTCCAGATCCTGTGCGAGCTTGAGAAGTGCCGGCTCCGCCATAACAGTCCATTCTAGTATAATCGGCGGGTGCAGAGGGAAGTCATTAGTTGTCAGTTGTCAGTCGTCCCGCCGCGGCGGGTCAGTTGAAGAAAGGGGGCGAGGGGCGGGGTTATTTTGGATTTTAGATTTTGGATTTTAGATTTTGGATTGTGGATTGTCTCCATCTGCCACCTACCTTCTGACTTCTGACTCCTGACTCCTGTCTTCTGACTTCTTCGCTCGCGCGGTCGTGAACAACATTCGTAACTTGGGAGGACGCTATGGAATACCGAACTCTTTCCACCACAGATTTAAAGGTCTCGCGGCTCTGCTTCGGCACCATGACCTTCGGCTCGCAAACTGACGAGGCCACAGCCGCGAGGATCGTCGACCGGTGCATCGACGCAGGAATAAACTTCTTCGACACCGCAAATGTCTACAACAAGGGCGCTGCCGAGACCATTCTTGCTAAGGCGTTGGCTGGCAAACGCCAGAAGGTGATCCTGGCCACCAAGGTGTGTGGCAAAATGGGCGACGGCCCCGATGAGAGCGGCCTTTCACGCGCCGCCCTCCACAAAGCTCTGGAGGCAAGCCTCCGGCGGCTCCAGACCGATTATGTGGACCTCTACTACCTCCACCTGCCGGATTACACGGTGGCGATTGAAGAAACGCTCGCCGCCCTGGATGAGGTGGTCCGCGCGGGAAAAGTGCGCTATCCGGCGGTGTCGAACTACGCCGCCTGGCAGGTTTGCGAAATCCACTGGATCGCGGAGAAGCATGGGTTCAGGCCACCCTGCGTCTCGCAGCCGATGTACAACGTCCTGACGCGTGCCATCGAAGAGGAGTACCTGGCATTCTGCAAGCGCTTCAACGTCGCCGTGGTGCCGTACAATCCCCTGGCCGGGGGGCTGCTCACCGGCAAGCACTCCAAGCAGCGCGGGCCGATGGTGGGAACACGCTTTGATGGAAACAAGATGTATCTGGACCGCTACTGGCACGACGACTACTTTGCCGCGGTAGAAGAACTGGCGGGCATCGCGCGCGCCGCCGGGAAAACCCTGGTCGAACTCGCGTTTCAATGGCTGCTCAGCCAAGCGCAGGTGGACTCGATCATCCTGGGCGCCTCGCGAATCGAACAGCTCGAGGAAAACCTGAAAGCCTGCCAAGGCGGCAAACTCGATGAATCTCTCCTGGCCCGCTGCGATGCAATCTGGAAACGGCTAAGAGGTATCACGCCCAAGTACAACAGATAATTCCTTCGTCAAACCCGATCGGATGATCGGGTGATCGGGTGAGTAAATGGCACTTCGCAGATGCTTTTTGTTCGCCCGATCTCCCGATCTCCACATCTCCCGATCCCGTGATCGGGTCACTCGTCGCTCATCACTCTTCACTGCTCGAAAGGCTCCCGGGTTGTTTTGGCTTGACATGGACGAAGCTTGCGCTATGCTCAGGACTTCTTCAGGAGCAAGGGGCGGGAATGGATGCTTCACTACATGGTTAAGACAATCAAAAAGTTGAAGGCCGAAGGTCGAGGGTGGATGGGGTGCGCCTTTTGCCATCGGTTTGTGCTGCTCGGGGTCATTCTGGCCGGGGGTGTGGCGGTAGGTGCAGGGGGCCAGGCGGGGTCTGAGGCTGGAGTCCAGACCCAAGCGCATGCGAGTCAGACGCTCTCCACGCGCGTAGTTGCTTATCAGATTGAGGCGCGACTCGATCCCGTCAAGAAGACGGTTGACGCGACGGAAACCCTGACCTACCACAACCTCACTGGCCGGCCCCTGGACGCTTTTCCTTTCCACCTTTATTTGAACGCCTTTCAACCCACGGCCACCTTCATGCGCGAGGTGCGCTTGTACGGGACGCGGGGGACGGATCCCGAGTCCGGATGGGACGCAAAGCATTACGGCGCCATCGAAGTGAAATCGCTCGAGGTAGTAGGACAGGGCGACTTCACGAAGCACATGCAGTTCATCCAGCCTGACGACCACAACCCGGACGACCACACAGTTTTCCAGGTGAAGCTGGCGAAGCCCGTTGCTCCGGGCGCGGACATAGTCTTCAAGATCGCCTTTCACGACCAACTTCCTGAAGTGCTGGAGCGCACCGGCTACAAGCGCAATTTTTTTATGGTGGCGCAGTGGTTCCCCAAGGTGGGCGTGTGGTGGCACGACGCTTGGAATTGCCATCAGTTTCATGCCAGCACAGAGTTCTTTGCCGACTTCGGCACCTTCGATGTGAAAGCCACGGTGCCGGAGAACTACATCGTGGGCTCGACGGGCGACCTGGTTTCGGCTGTCCCCAATCGCGATCACACGAAGACCGTCACGTGGCACGCCGAGGATATCCACGACTTCGCGTGGACGGCGTCACCGGACTACAAGCTGATTGAAGACAGTTGGACGGGCTCGGCGGGCACCGTGCACATCCATCTGCTCCTTTCGCCCGGGCACGAGCGCTCCATCCGCCGCTACCTCGACGTGATCAAGGGCACCTTGGATCGCTTCGACAAGTGGTACGGACCTTATCCTTACGATCGCATCACCCTGGTGGATCCGCCCCAAGGCGCAGGCGATGCAGGGGGGATGGAGTATCCCACTCTCATCACCTGCGGAACAAGCTGGTGGATGCCCGAGGGCGTGCGCGGCGTGGAACTGGTCACCGAGCATGAATTCGGCCACCAGTATTGGTACGGCATGGTGGCTACGAACGAATTTGAAGAAGCGTGGATGGACGAGGGCATCAACAGCTACACCGAAGCCAAGGTGCTGGAGTCGCTCTACGGTAAGGGCACATCAGCGCTTAGCCTGTGGGGCATGGCGGCCGACGATGCCGATGCCTTACGACTGGAGTACCTCGCCCTACCGGATACGGATCCGATGAGCCGCCTCGGGTGGCAGTTCATGAACATCGGCGCCTATGGCGGGATCACCTACGGCAAGACGGCTACTGTGCTGTTGACGCTGGAGGGCATCATCGGCGAAGGGACCATGCGGAGAGCGATGCACACCTATTTCATGCGCTACCGCTTTACCCACCCCACCGGCACGGACTTCATCAAGACCATCGAGGAAGTCTCCGGCCAGAAGCTTGACTGGTATTTCCAACAGGCGCTTTACGGAACCAACGTTCTCGACTACGAAGTGCTCGGCATCCGCTCCGATCGCCTCGACTGGTTCCAAAAGGACGCGCCGAAGCCCAAGAAGGGTGTGACGCTGTATCGCGATACGGTACTCGTACATCGCAAAGGCGACTTCATCATGCCGGTCGACGTCCGGATTAAATTCGACAACGGCGAGCAGGCGCTCGAGAGGTGGGAGGGTCGCGATCGTTGGGTGCGCTTCAGCTACGACAAGAAGGCCAAGGTGGTTTCGGCCGAGGTGGATCCGCAGCAGACCGTCCGGCTCGACAAGGACTTTTTCAACAACAGCAAGACGGAGGAGGCTGATCGCCGGGCGACGTGCAAGCTGTCCACGTACTGGCTGTTCGCTGTCCAGTTCATGGCGCAGTTGCTCGCATGGCTTGCTTAGAGCGAACTATGGGGTAGCCTGCCGGGCGCAGTCCGGCGCGGACTTTGCGGCGAATCGTCAATCGACAATCCTCGGATGATTGGGACCTAAGGTGAGCAATCTGAACAAGAGTCCGTTTGTTGCCGGGCTTGGCCTGGTGTGGCGGCGCCAGAGTGTCCTGTGGTGGATCTTCGCGGTCAATTTCGTGCTGGCGTGCATGGGCGCGGGCACATTTGCGCGGCAGGTTAGCCCTGTGCTCGATCACAGCCTACAGGGTCAAGCTTTGGTGCACAGTTTCAATCCCATTGTTCTCACCGCCCTGCTGATGGAGGCGCGCGGGGCTCCTGCTGCGGGGATGGCCTCCGCCTGTCTCGTCCTGGTCTTCTTCATTTTCATGCTGTTTGTCGAAGGAGGTCTTCTCGAGGTTTACCGGCTCGACCGCAGGCTGACCAAAGGCGAGTTTTTCGAAGCCAGTGGCCGGTTCTTGTGGCGATTCGTGCGCCTGCTCATCATGTTGCTGATCGTTCTGATTCCGGTGGGCATCGTTTTCAGCCTGACGACGCGCGCTTCGCACATCTTGGATGAAAGATCGCCCAGCCCCACGCCGGGCGTCTGGGTCCGGTTGACCGGGCTCCTCGTGGTGCTCTTCTTGATGCAGGCGGTTCGCCTCTGGTTCGACATGGCACAGGTTCGGGCCGTGGCAGAGGACGAACGGGCCATGCGCCGCGCGCTGGGCCGCGCGTTCAAGATCACCTTCGGGAATTTCGGGTCACTCTACTGGATGTACCTGCGCATCAGCATCGTGGCTTGGCTGTTGATGGCAGTGCTCTTGTGGATCTGGGTGAGGCTGGTGCGGCCGGAATGGATCGGCGTTTCATTCCTTCTTACTCAACTCGTCCTGCTGAGCTGGCTGGGAACCCGACTGTGGCAACGCGCCAGCGAGACCATCTGGTACCAGCGGCGACTCCCGGGAGTCGTCCCCAAACTCGAAGCGGCGCACGCGCCCCCTCCACCGCCGGCTCTGGAACCCGAGGCTCCTGACTTCAACCCTCCTGTCGCCGGAACGTCGGATCTCGGGGAGGCCGCTTAGCGTGACTGAATACAACAAGTCTTGATACAGATCCATTCACAGCGCTTCGAAAATCCTCCTCAACCGTGTATCATCTCCACTTTGATACCAATTGGAGATCCCCTTATGGACCGCACTCCTATTCTCTGGACGGCAATTCTCCTTCTTGTCTTCGCCGGCTCTGTTTTCGCTCAGGATAGTAAATTCCCCCCTCAGGGCGAGCAGATCCCCGGCCCGGACAAGAGCGAAAACTACGCAGGCCAATGTTGTTACCGCAGTGGCGAAGTCGAGGACCCGGCTCTAGCCTTTAAGACGTGGCTGGACGACGTCCGCCACTGGCGACGCGAGCGCTTGATTCGCATGGGTTACAAGGGCTCCGAGTATGAGCGGCCTGAGTTGAAGTGGACGCAGTCCAGCTTCATTCAGCCGCAGATGATGATCGAGGAGCGGTACTTCTACGATCCCGTCGCCGGTAGATATACAGTAGACCGTTATCTGGACGACCTCGAGAAGCGCTACGGCGGAATTGACTCGGTTTTGATTTGGCACACTTACCCGAATATCGGCATAGATAACCGCAACCAATACGATCTGCTTCATGACATGCCCGGCGGCGTCGCAGGGTTGAAGCAAATGATCGACGACTTCCACCGCCGCGGCGTCCGCGTCCTCTTCCCCGTGATGCTTTGGGACCAGGGCACGCGCGATGTAGGAATCCCCAACTGGGAAGCCACCCCCCAAGCTATGGCCGAGATCGGGGCCGACGGAATCAACGGTGACACGCTGGATGGAGTGCCGCGGGCGTTTCGCGTTGCCTCCGACAGGACCGGCCACCCCATCGCGCTCGAGCCCGAAGGCGGTCCTGCCGACGAGGCCCTGGAGTGGAACAACCTCACCTGGGGCTACTGGAAGTATCCCTTTGTCCCCATGCTCAGCCGCTACAAGTGGCTCGAGCCCCGCCACATGGTGAACGTCTGCGACCGCTGGAACCGCGACAAGACCGATAATCTTCAGTACGCTTTCTTCAACGGCGTGGGCTATGAAAGTTGGGAAAATATCTGGGGCATCTGGAACCAGATCACCCCACGCGACGCGGAGGCGCTGCGCCGCGTGTCGAAGCTCGAGCGCGCGTTTGGTGCCCTCCTCGTCAGCCCCGGCTGGGAGCCGCACACGCCCACGCTTCGCCAGGGCGTATTTGCCAGCAAGTTCCCCGGCCAGGAGCAAACCCTCTGGACGCTGGTCAACCGCAATGAGTACGATGTGGCGGGCCGCCAGATCGCGCTCCCTTATAAGAGTGCCATGCACTTTTACAACGTCTGGCAGGGAGAGGAATTGAAGCCCGAGGTGAGCGGGGCGACCGCCACGCTCAGCTTTGAGGTGGAGGCGCACGGCTTCGGCGCGGTGTTGGCCACGGAGGGAGCGCCGGCCTCCAGCGATACGCAGAAGCTACTCTCCGAAATGCACGAGCTCGCCCGCGCGCGACTCGCGACGCTTTCCCATGAATGGAAGGTCCTCCCACAGCAACTCGTCGAGATTGCCCCGACCAGGTTGGCCAATGCCCCGCCCGCCGGCATGGTGAGGATCCCTGAAGCCGATTTCGAGTTCCAAGCCGCCGGCATTATGATCGAGGGTGGCAATGACGTCGGCGTGGACGTGCAATATCCCTGGGAGGATGCGCCCCGCCGCTACCACTTGCACAAGATGCATATCAGGTCTTTCTATATCGATAAATATCCCGTGACCAATGCCGAGTTCAAGAAGTTCCTGGACGCAACTCATTATCATCCCCATGACGACCACAACTTTCTGAGAGACTGGAAGAACGGAAGCTACCCGGACGGCTGGGGGAACAAGCCGGTGACGTGGGTTTCCCTCGAGGATGCGCGCGCCTACTCCGCCTGGGCCGGCAAACGCCTGCCGCACGAATGGGAATGGCAGTATGCCGCGCAGGGGACCGATGGCCGGACTTACCCTTGGGGTAACGAGTGGGATGCCGCCGCCCTCCCCGCGCCCGACAAGCGCCGCCAGATGCGTGAGCCCACCAACGTCGATGCCTATCCCAAAGGCGCCAGCCCCTTCGGCGTGATGGACCTGGTGGGGAACGTCTGGCAATGGACGGATGAATTTGTGGACGAGCACACGCGTGCCGGCATCCTGAAAGGGGGCAGCTTCTATCAGCCCCAGGGCTCGCTCTGGTACTTCCCCCAAGCCTACAAGCTCATCGAGCACGGCAAGTATTTGCTTGTGGCGCCGAGCAAAGACCGCTCCGGTACCCTTGGCTTCCGCTGTGTCGTGGATTTGGAAACTTGAAATTGGAAATTGGAAAATGGAAAATGGAAATTGGAAATTAGCGCTTCCAGTTTCTAGCTTCTAATTTCCAGTTTCCGTTTCACCAAAGGAAACGAGAAACCAGAGAGCAGAAACTTGAAAACAAGGGTGCCAGTTTCCAGTTTCTAATTTCCAGTTTCCGCTTTACCGAAGGAAAGGAGAAACCAGAGAGCAGAAACTTGAAAGCAAGGGTGCTAGTTTCCAGTTTCTAATTTCCAGTTTCCGCTTTACCGAAGGAAAGGAGAAACCAGAGAGCAGAAACTTGAAAACAAGGGTGCCAGTTTCCAGTTTCTAATTTCCAGTTTCCGCTTTACCAAAGGAAACGAGAAACCAGAGAGCAGAAACTTGAAAACAAGGGTGCCAGTTTCCAGTTTCTAATTTCCAATTTCTAATTTCAAGTTTCTGGCTTCCGGTGCTTGACAGAGGGCGGGGATTCCCGTAGTGTAAGCGCTTGCATTTCACGGATCTTCCTGTGGAGACCGACTGTGGATAGCCCCTTCGCCCGCCCTCGCCGAATGAGCAGTGCCAGCCTGTCCGGTGGCTCGACCGAATCCGATGTCAAAGTGAGGCTTCTATGTCAAATGAAAAATTCGTTTTGGGAATCGACTATGGAACAGAATCCGGCCGCGTAGTTGTGATCCGCGCGCGCAATGGGGAAGAGGTCGCCTCTGCGGTAATCCAGTACCCCGATGGGGTGATTGACGAGAGGCTGCCGGGTGGGCCGCGCCTGGAGCCCGATTGGGCTTTGCAGAACCCGCGCGATTACCTCCTGGTGGCCGAAAAGGGAGTTCCCAAGGTGCTGAAAGCCGCCCAGGTCAAGGCCGAGGATGTGATTGGAATCGGCACGGACTTCACGGCGTCTTCGCCCCTGCCCGTCAAGCGCGACGGCACACCACTCTGTTTTCTTTCGCAGTACCGCAAGCGCCCGCATGCCTGG